>Ga0207757_100008_pt1 | contig 265376 bp, 284 predicted proteins | sample A23P3SouthBayCA_2_FD_187752 | JGI IMG/M metagenome (GOLD analysis project Ga0207757, IMG submission 187752) | Aerobic enrichment media microbial communities from Eden Landing Ponds, California, USA - A23 P3 (2) (SPAdes) | ecosystem: Environmental > Aquatic > Marine > Unclassified | place... | reverse complement strand
CCAGCCTATCGAGCCGGTGACGCTCGTCGCGGACTCGGCGGCTGAGGAAGGCGCGGAAATCACGGCGGCTGTCGAGGAAACGACGATTACCGGCGTGTACAACGTCACGGAATTCCGGTAGCGGAACGCGGCGATACAGCACGAACGGAAAAGAAACGGTCTCAGGCGCGTCGAAACCCGAATCCGCGTATCAGGCGGTAGCGTTCAGCACTCGGACCAGCCACAGGACTCGCAGGTCTTGCAGCCCTCCGAGTAGTACAGCGACAGCGAGCCACAGTCAGGACACTCCGGGCTCTCGCCGGCGTCGATGATGTCCTGCTGGTCGCCACTCGTGTCGGATGCGGCGGCCGCGCCGCCGTCGGTCTGGGTCTTCGTGCTGGCCTCGGTCTCCCGGTCGGCCTTCTCCGCGGTCTCCTCCAGCGTGGTCTGGTCGGGGTAGGCCTTGTCGACGTCGCCGTCGAGGTAGCGACGCAGGGCCGTGCCGATGGCGTCCGGGATGGACTGGATCTGCTCGCCCTTGTCCCAGGCGACCTTCGGCGACCGGATGCCCTGCAGTTCGTCGGCGATCTCTTCGGGGTCGACGCCGGAGCGCAGTGCCGTCGAGATGGTCTTGGCCAGCGCCTCGGTGAACGAGGCGGTGAAGCCGCCGGAGTTGCCGATGTTGGCGAACAGCTCGAACGGCCGGTCGGCCTCGGGGTCCTCGTTGATGTTGACGTAGAGCTTCCCGTAGCCGGTGTCGATCCGCTGGGTCACGCCGTGGAGCACGTCCGGGCGGGTCTGCTTCTCGGCGTACTCGGCGTCCCCGTCGGCGACACCCAGCACCTGTTCGATGGAGTCGTCGATGGCAGCCTGGACGGCCTCGTCCTCGAGGAAGCCCTCGATGCCGCCGAAGACCTCCTCGATCTGGGCGACGATCTCGTCGGCGTCCATGTCCGAGAACTCGGTGTTCTGGGCACGCGTGGTCAGCACCTGTTTGCTGCGGGTGCCGTCGCGGTAGTAGGTGACGCCCTTGCCGCCGTGGTCGTAGATGTACTCGAACACTTCGGCGGCGTCTTCGGTGGTGGAGTCGTTCGGGGCGTTGACCGTCTTCGAGATGGCGGAGTCGACGCCTTCCTGACAGGCCACTTGGATACCCGCGTGCTGCTTCGCCGAGAGGTCGCCAGTGGTGACGAACAGTTCGCCGATAGCGTCGGGCACGGTCGTCAGCCCGTCGACGCCGTCGAACTCGTTGTTGGCCATCTGCTCCTGGGCCTCCTGTTTGACGGCCTCGACGTCGATGTCGTTGTCCTCCAGCGCGCGGAGGAAGTAGTCGTCGAACTCCACGAGCATCTCGTCGCCCTGCACGTCGTCGGAGACGTTCTTGTAGTAGGCGACGTTGTAGATCGGTTCACACCCGCCGGTGGTGTTGCCGATCATCGAGGTCGTCCCGGTCGGGGCGATGGTCGTGGTGTTGTGGTTGCGGATCGGGTAGCCGTCCGCCCAGTCCTCGGCGTCCTCGCCGGTCTGCTTCTCGAACCACTCGGGGTACTCCGTCGGGTCCGCGTACTTGGAGTTCTCCCACTCGGAGAAGACACCGCGTTCCTCGGCGAGTTCGTGGCTCGTGGCCTTGGACCCGTGGTTGATGTGCCGCATCGTCTGGCGGGCGATCTCGTTGGCCTCCTCGGTCCCGTAGGCGACGCCGAGCTGGATGTACAGCTGGGCGAGGCCCATGATACCGAGGCCGATCTTGCGCATCTCCCTGACTTTCTCCTCGATCTTCTCGACCGGGAAGTCGGACATCGTGACGACGTTTTCGAGGAAGCGGGTGCCGAGCTCGATGCGTCGGTCGAACTCGTCCCAGTCGATGGCGTCCTCGAGGAACGCGTCGATGGCTGCCTCCATCGAATCGTACTCGTCGGCGTGGGCCTCCGACCAGACGCGCCAGTCTGGGGCGTCCGTGGCGGCCAGCGTCGAGAGGTTGATGTGCCCGAGGTTGCAGGCCTCGTACTCTTCGAGAGGCTGTTCGCCACACGGGTTCGTGGCGAGAATCTCGTGGTCGGGGTGCTCCTCCACGTCGAAGGAGTGCTGCTTGTTCACCCGTTCGAGGTAGATAACGCCGGGTTCGCCGTTCTCGTGGGCACCCTCGACGATGTCGTCCCAGAGTTCCTCGGCCGGAATCGAGAGCTCCTCGCCGACCTCGACGTGCTCGCCGAGGCCGAACATGTCGTACAGCTCCTTCGTCTCCTCGGTGACGATGTGGGCCTCGCCCGTTCGCGGGTTCGTGAAGGTGAACTCCTCACCGGCCTTCAGCGCCTCCATGAAGTCGTCGGTGACGCCGACGGAGATGTTGAAGTTCGAAAGGTGGCCCTCGACGGCGTTGCGGAGGTGCTTGGGGACCTTCCCGTCGTCGTCGATGAGGTCGCGGGCCTCCTCCAGGGCCTCGGCGAAGGAGTTGTGCGTGAAGTCGTCCGGGTCGTTCAGGCGCAGTGTCTCGGCCAGCGAGACGTCCTTGTTCTTTGCGTGGATGAACTGGATGACATCCGGGTGGGAGACGCGCATGACGCCCATCTGTGCGCCACGGCGGGCGCCACCTTGGGCGATGGTCTCGCACATCTGATCGTAGGTCCGCATGAACGTGATGGGACCGGAGGCGATACCGCCGGTCGAGCCGACGGGGTCGCCGTACGGGCGGAGCTTCCAGAACGCATAGCCCATGCCACCGCCGGACTGGAAGACCTGTGCGGCCTCCTTGGCGGTCTGGTGGATGTCGTCGATGTCGTCACCCGGTGAGTCGACGAAACAGGCGGAAAGCTGCTGGAGTTCGTCGCCGGCGTTCATCAGCGTCGGCGAGTTCGGCATGAAGGAGAGCTGCTCCATCTGCTCCTGGAATGCGTCGGCGGTCGATTCGACGTGGTCGCGGACGCCCTCGGGCAGTTCCGGCACGACCGTCTCGTAGGCGAACTTGTTGACGTTGTAGACAGAGAGTTCGGTCTCGACGTCGTCGTCGACCGACGTTCCTTTACCGAACACCTCGTCGGCGAGCTCGTCGCGGCGTGGGTGGTCGGGTTTTAGCTGGTCGGGTGAGACGTGTACATCGACGCCTTGCTTGTTGGCCTCGAACACGGCCTCGGCGAGCGCGATGTTCTTCGCGACGCGGTCGAAGAGGTCTTCGGGCTCCTCGATGAGGTCGCCGTTGGCATCCTTCCGGAGGTAGCGAGCCGGGAGAATGTTGTGGTAGGCGTTGCCTGTGAGTCGCTCTTCGATAGTATCACCCTCGGTACGTTTGATCGGGAGCGTGATCTCGTCGGCAGAAAGGTCGCTGTTACTCATCGCCCGCTCCTCCTCCCGACAGCGGCCGTCTGTCGGTCGATACCCCTCGTCGTAGCTACCCGTGATCCTGTCATTTCTGGCGGCGAATACGTATTCATCGATAGCGTTTAATCCTTCTTGTCTGCGATTCGGCGGCGGCCGTAGCGGTTTCCGGAGTCGCGGCTACGGTGCTCGACGAACTGTGCTGGTGACGCGTGAAACGATAGTCGCGTACAACGGAATAGATGCCGTCGATTCTCCTTAATACTGTCCAGACCGAGGTGAAAGTGAAAACCCGATCACGTGAACCGCCAGACGTGAGCGAGATATCCAGTAGAAACTGGCGGGGGTTTTGCGGGTAGCGATATACGCTTACTAACACTTCGTAGGGAAGGAGTGAGGGTGTGTCAGACACGTCGCCGTAGTGCGGTTTTGATAGAACCAGTCTATCAGTCCGTGCGGTGTCAGTCTCGTGTACTTGTGCTCTGTTCCGCCCTCGTCACATCCGGGAAGATACCCGCTATCGAGTCCGCGGGCGGACTGGATGGGGTGCGAGAGGCGGGACGCTTACAGGCCTGTGGACCGAAGAAGTGTGCGTGCAGTACGACGGGCTCACCAAGGGAATCGCAGTGGTGTTCGGAGGCCTGACAGTCGTCCTGACAGCGGTGGGCCTCTTGATCAATCCCGCGGTGCTCTTTCTGGCGCTCATGTTCGGCGCGTCGACGTATTTCATGTACTACCACCTCAGCGGGAAGATGGCCGCGAGCCTCTACGAGCGGGTCGAGCGACAGGCGGCACAGAACACGGGGAACGCCCGTCGCGGTGGGTTCGGGGCCGGCCCACGGGAGGAGTGGGAACCGCCGCGGGACGGCCGCCGAGCGCGCCGCTCGCGAGCGACGCAGGGCGGCCAACGCCGCCGTCAGGGGCGACAGCGTCGCCAGGCAGCGGGCGGCCGGCAGCGCCGACAGCGCGTCCAGTCGTCGGGACCGAATCCGGCGGAGGCCTACAAGCGACTGGGCCTCGACCCGGGCGCCGACCAGAGCACAATCAAGCGGGCCTACCGGGAGAAAGTCAAAGAGGTCCATCCCGACACCGACAGCGGGAGCGAGACGGAGTTCAAGCAGGTGCAGGCGGCCTACGAGACGCTGACCGACGACTGACCGCAATTCCCATATACGCCGCTCCGAACCCGGAGGTATGGACAGCGATACGCCGCCGCTTATCGTTGATATCGACGGGACGCTAACCGACGAAAGCCGGGCGCTTGACCCTCGAGTTGTCCCGGTCCTCCGCGAGTGGCCCGAACGCGTCGTCATCGCCACCGGCAAGGCGATGCCGTTCCCGATTGCGCTCTGTGAGTTCCTCGGCATCGAGCGAACGGTCGTCGCCGAGAACGGCGGCGTAGTGTTCGTCGAGACCACCGACGAACTCAGGCTGGAGGGCGACCACGAGGCGGCGCTCGCGGTCGGTGAGGCCTATCGCGACCTGGGCCACGACATCGGCTTCGGACAGGTCGACCTGGCGAACCGGTGGCGCGAGACGGAACTCGTCGTGTCGCTCGACCAGCCGCTCGAACCCCTAGAGGAACTGGCTGCGGCGCGCGGGCTCGTCGTCCTCGACACCGGTTTCGCCTACCACGTGACGGACCCGGTCGTCGACAAGGGAACGGGCCTCGAAGCGGTGTGTTCTGAACTGGACCTCGCTCCGGAGTCGTTCCTCGCGGTCGGCGACTCGGCGAACGACGCCCAGATGTTCGACCTGGCCGGTGAGGCCGTGGCTGTCGCCAATGCTGACGAGACGGCACTCGAACGGGCCGACCGGGTGACGGACGCGAGCTATGGTGACGGATTTCTCGAAGCGGTCGCGCCGTACCGGGACTGACATCCCGTCACGCACGGCCACTAGCCGAGCCCTGATGTCGGTCGCCCTTCGACAACGGACTGATGCACTGGTTTCGGAAGGCGCGGTACGCGGTCGCCCTCTCGGTAATACTCCTCACCGGAGGCGGGTTCGCCACACAGGTTGGTGCCCACTCCACGCGGTACGTTGTAACGGTATACCTCCTCCTGGCTGGGATGTTTGTACTGACCGTGAGCATCGCGTATGCGGAGCAGTCGATGAGCGAGTGGCTCTCGTGAGGCGTGATTGTCGCCGGACACGCTGCACGGTCGCTACCCGATTGGCGAACAGGTGACGCCGTCGAGAGCACTAGTCACACGGGGCGGCGTCACGCGACCGCGAACCCCGCGTGGCGGCTCAGTCCACGGACCGTGCTGGCCGCGTCCTCGCGTATAAATATCCGCCCGAGGTCTCCTGTGAGAGACACACTCAGCCACTGGGTTCAGGAGGGCTCTGGAGCCGTAAATCCGGGGAAGGCTTATGTCTGCCCCACGGTAACGAGGGGATATGAGCCCCGACCGGGCTGTCCTCCGGCGCGCGCTTGACCGCGGCGAGCGGGAGGGCGGCAGCGTCGAGTTCAAAGAACGGCTCACCGAAGAGCTCCACCTCTCCGAGGGGCGACTCGAATCCCTCGCAGCGCAGCTCCGCCATCGCGTTCTCTCCGGGGACGGGGAGGCGACGTACGTCGTCGGCGTCACCGACGACGGCGGTCTGGCCGGCATCTCACCGGCGGAGTTCTCCGAGTCGATGGACGTACTCAGCCTGCTGGCAGAGGAAGCCGGTGCACACATTGAAGAGGTGAAAACGTGGGGCGTCGACGGCGTCTCGGAGAACGAGTCGACAGCCTCCGATGGCATCGTCGGTGTCGCGACCGTCTCGGAGGGATCGGTCCTCGCGGACGACGACCACATCGTCGTCGGAACCGCCGGCCACGTCGACCACGGCAAATCCACGCTCGTGGGGTCGCTGGTCACCGGCGACGCCGACGACGGCGAAGGCGGGACACGCGGCTTTCTGGATGTCCAGCCACACGAGGTCGAGCGAGGCCTCTCGGCGGACCTCTCCTACGGCGTCTACGGCTTCGATGAGGACGGCGAGCCGATCCGCATGGACAATCCGCACCGGAAGGACGACCGAGCGCGGGTCGTCGAAGCATCAGACCGGCTCGTTTCCTTCGTCGATACTGTGGGCCACGAGCCGTGGCTCCGGACGACGATCCGCGGCCTCGTCGGGCAGAAACTCGACTACGGCCTCCTGACCGTCGCGGCCGACGACGGGGTGACCGAGACGACGCGGGAACACCTCGGGATTCTACTAGCGACGGACCTCCCGACGATTGTCGCCATCACCAAGACCGATCTGGTGGACGAGGAACGGGTCGCAGAAGTCGAACGCGACGTCGAGCAGGCACTGCGGGAGGTCGACAAGACGCCACTTCGGGTCGAGCGCCACGGCGTCGACACGGCCATCGACGAAATCTCCGAGACCGTCGTCCCCGTCGTCACCACCAGCGCCGTCACGAAGGAGGGGCTGGACGACTTAGACGAGATGTTCGAGGCGCTGCCAAAGACCGCCGGGGAGGTGGGCGACTTCCGGATGTACGTCGACCGGACGTACAACGTCCAGGGGGTCGGTGCGGTCGCGTCGGGCACCATCAAGTCCGGCGAGGTCGAAGCCGGCGACGAACTGCTACTCGGACCGATGCAGGACGGGAGCTTCCGCGAGGTCGAGGTCCGATCCATCGAGATGCACTACCACCGGGTCGACGAGGCAAAGGCCGGTCGCATCGTCGGTATCGCACTGAAAGGCGTCCGCGAGCAGGACATCGAGCGCGGGATGGTCCTGCTCCCGGCCGACGCTGACCCGTCGCCGGTCCGCGAGTTCGAGGCCGAGGTGATGGTGTTGAACCATCCGACCCGCATCGGTGACGGCTACGAACCCGTGGTCCACCTCGAGACAGTCAGCGAGGCCGCGGCCTTCTATCCGGAGGGCGGGCAGTTGCTTCCGGGCGACGCCGGCAAGGCCCGGGTTCGGTTCAAGTTCCGTTCCTACCTCGTCGAGGAAGGCCAGAAGTTCGTCTTCCGCGAGGGGAGTTCGAAGGGCGTCGGGACCGTCACCGACACCGACCCGGCAGAGTAGCGGCCCGTCGTTTCACTGCTGTTCGCTGTTTCCGGTTGATGGTCGGTAGCCGTCGTCCGTCTTCTCGGCAAGTCCGAACAGCACGGCCCACTCCAGCAGATTCACGACGCGCTCCCGCCAGACGGCTTCCCAGTGAGCGTGACGCTCCCGCTCCCAGCGGGGAATCTCAGCCCGAAGGGCATCGAACGCATCATCAGTATCTACCGGCTCCGAATTGAGAGCGGCGAGGAGCACATCGACGCCGAAGACTGATTCTTCGAAGGCCGTCGCAAGGTCCACCTGGTCGGGGTCAGTCCTCGTCCTGTAGTAGCCCCGGTCGCTCTCGGCGACCAATTCCAGCGCCTGCAGGAACACCAGGTACTTCTGGGCCGTTTCGCGGTTGGACACGTCGGTTGCCGTCTGTATCGCCCGGCAACAGTCGGCCTCGCTGTCGGGGACGAGCGGAATCGCGTCTCTGGCAGTCTCCAGAAACGAGCGCGAGCGGGGCGGCGGCGCGACCTTGTAGCGCATACCCGATTACAGGCCGAAGCTCTCGGCTAACACGCCTTCGCTCGTCTCGCCGACGACATGCGTGTCGCCACCGACGACATCGATGGTGACCGCGGCGGGGCCGAACAGTTCGACGGGGAGCTCCGCGAAATCCCAGTCCACGCCCTCGAAGACGCCCTCCAGTGGCTCGCCGTACTCTTCGGCTGCGACGGACGGGACCTCGTCGAAGCGGTCGAAGGATTCGTCGACAGTGAGGTGGACCTCGCTGCCGTAGGCGAGCGCGTCCGTGGTCCGGGCCATCGCGGTCGCTTCGTCGCCGGCGACCGGCGCGACCGGCGCGCGGCCGCTGGCCGACAGCACCGACACCGGGTCGAAGCCGAGTTCGGCAAGCCTGAAGACGGCCAGCTCGGCGGCCCGTGCTGCGGCGACGACACTCCCGGTGACACTCGCGGTTGCGAACGACGGCAGGAACACGCCGGTTTCGGGGACGCCAGTTCGCTCGGCAACCTGGCTCGCAACGTCCTCGTCCGGCAGTTCGTCGGTCTCCAGGGCCAGCACGGCGAAGTCGGCGTCCTCGCGGTAGCCGATACGCTGGAAGGCCTCCTCCTCGGCGACCAGCGCGCGTGCGGGACCGCTCCCGAGCGCCTGGAAGTCGTCGACGGCCAGTTCCCAGCCGCCCTTTTGTGAGCACAGCAGGGCCAGCGCCGGGTGGTCCGTCGACAGTTCGACGTGGTTCAGCGGTGCACCGTCGACGGTGGCCATCGTGGACTGCACCGTCGCCAGCCCGGCCGTCTGGATTTCCGCGAGCAGCATACCGGCCTCGATAGCACCGGGAACCTCGACGCCGAAGTCCAGCACTGCGGCGTCGCCTTCCAGCGCGTGTACGTCTATCGTGAGCTCATCGGCAAAGTCGATGGCCTCGTCGACGAGTTCCGTGGCCATCCGATTGAGACTGTCCATACGCCGTCTTTGGTACCCTTCCCTTTAGTCTCCGCCTTCGGCCGCGTCGCTTCTGGCCGCCCGACCCAGGTGCTCCTCAACGGCGTCGACCTTGTCCCGCGCCTGCTGGTCGACGGTCCGCTTGTCGTCGATCTTCAGGAACGTGCTCACGCGGTCGGTCTGCTCGCCGACGGCCTCGTGTGCGGCGTGGGTGGCCGCGAACAGTTCCTCGCTGTCCTCCGCTTCGATGATGGTCCCCATCGGCGTCGTCTCGTAGTCGACGTCGAACGCCTCCAGCGCCGCGACGGCGTCGGCGACGTACGAGGACATGCTGCCTTCGATGACCGGTGCGACCGAGAGAAACCCTATGCAGGTCATATCGGTCTCCACGCGCGCCCGCGACCTAACCGCTGTGGTGCTCGCGTGCTGCTATCGCTGTCGGACTGGAGTAACGAAGCCGCCGCTGTTCGGAACGGTTACTCGCCTTCTTCGACTGGTGCCCCGCGAGCGTTCGTCTTCACGCTCTGGAGGCCCTGTTTGGCCTTCTGCTTGGAGGCGTAGCCCTGCCCGCAGTCGGCGATTATCTCCCCGTTGTCGTGGCGGAGCCGCCAGCGCGCCTTGTCCTCGCTGTCTTTGAACAGTTCGAACGTCGCTTTGCTGCCGCCCTCGTCGTCGGGCGCTTCATCGTCCGTGGACTCGTCGATGACGTACGCGCCGGGCGCGTTGTTTTTGACGCTCTGGAGGCCCTGTTTGGCCTTCTGCTTAGAGGCGTACCCCTCACCGCTGTCGGCGATGATGTTCCCGTTGTCGTGGACGAGTCGCCAGCGGTACTGCTCGGCGCTGTCCTCGTACACCTCGAAGGTCGCCTTGCTCGCGACGACATCGGTCTCGACCTCGCCCTCGGCTTCCTCCCACTGCATGTCGATTTCGAGGCTCACCGTCCCGTCCTCGCGTTCCACCTCGACCTCGAAGTCGGATTCGGCCGGCGGGTCGACTGTCACAGTCTGTTCCTCGTCAGCCGGCGCGGGCTCGCCGCGGCTGAGCCTGTTCGCCAATCGCCGGAAATACGACGCGATTCCTCTTCGACTCCGCGTTTCCTGTGACTCGTGGACCGTCTCGTCTGTCATGCAATCGCACTGACGATGGGACAACAAATAATGGTACTCCATACTCAGAGCGGCCCCGGTTTCGCTCAGAACAGCTGACCGAAATAACAGGGTCTCGGCTGGCACGATGCACCCTCTGGTGGACAGCCGTCCCGCGACGGCATGTAGTAGGTCGTCGAACCGGAACGACGACTGACGGTGTGTACGAAGGGCTACGCGACCCCATGCGACAGGTACCTTCCAATTCGGGGCAGAGAAGTGCGCTGTGTGAATTCGCTGCTACTCGTCGGGCACTGACACTGTCGATTTCGATAGCATAACAACGAGTGGCACCTGTGGGACGAATCTGTCACGTGGGGCATCGCAGAATCAGAGAGAAATGTCGAAGCGTGCCCCGCCGTCGCGGCCCTCACTGATGGTGATTTCCCAGCCATGGGCGGCGACGATGTCCGTGACAATAGAGAGTCCGAATCCGGATCCGCCGTTACTCGTCGTGTACCCGTGTTCAAGAACAGTCGTCCGGTCCTCTGGGGGGATGCCGCGGCCGTCATCTTCGATATAGAAGCCCGACAGCCCAGTTCCGTCCGCATCGTCGAGTGTGCCAACTCGAATAGTCAGCGGCGTGTCGTTGTGGTCGAACGCGTTCCGAAAGAGATTCTCGAAAATCTGTAGCAGGCGGTCACGGTCTGTCTCAATCACGACATCTCTTGTAAGGTTCAGTTCGAGCGTCCCGTCGTCTGTCTGGGTGTGTTCCCACGCGTCCTCAGCGACGGCAGCGAGTGCGACCCGAGACAAGTCGGTGATGCTCTCGCCCACACGAGCGAGTGTCAGCAATTCGTCTATCATCGTTTCCATCCGGTCGAGGTTCCTCTCCATCGTCTCGACGTGCTCCGTGGGCGCATCATCTCGGACGAAATCGACTCTGGCCTTCGTAACCATCAACGGGTTCCGGAGGTCATGCGAGACGACGCTCGCGAACTGGTCCAGTTTCTCGTTGGACTGTTCGAGTTCTCGCTTCGTCTTTTTGAGCTTCTGCTCGTCGTGTTTCTGCTGTGTAATCTCTCTGGAGATGAACTGGACAGTGTTTGTGTCCCCAGTCTCGCTGAGCGGCGTGACAATGTTGTGAAAGTGACGCACCCCAATGGAATCCTGAAACGTCACCGCGCTCCCGGCGGTAATGGCGCGTTGGCCGTATTCGAGGCGGTCGGACGCTATTTCGGCCGGTAGCGCATCCGACAACTGCGAGTCGATGAGGTCCGGACGCGTGGTATCGTGTGCCCGCGCCATCGACTTGTTCGCTGCACGGATTTGCCCATCGGTGGAGACCTCCACGATTTCGTCCGGTGTATTGTCGACCAGTTGCTCGTACTTCTGTTGTGCACGGTGTTGCCCGACAACGTTGCGTATCCGCGTGGCGAGCAACTGGAGTCGTTCCCCGTCTATGATTTTCTGCTTCTGAAGGTAATCATCGACACCGGTCCCGATTGCGTCACTGGCTACGTCCTCCCCACCTTGCCCGGTTAGTAGAATAAACGGTATGGCGAACTCCTCACTAACTTCCGTACACAGCTCCAGCCCGTCCATGCCTGGCATCTTGTAATCGCTGACGACACAGTCGACACGCTGCTCCCGTAGCGATGCAAGCGCTTCCTGCCCTGTACTTGCTGTTTTGGTGGTGAAGCCGTGTGCGTCACTGAGCTTTTCGGACGCTATCTCGACAAAGAAATCACTGTCATCAACGACGAGTACACTGATATCCCCAGCAGAATCCATCTTACCCTCTAACTGGCTTGCAGACTGTTAACTGCCGGGTTTTGTTGCGGATAGATGATAGCTCTACACAGTGAGGACTCGGACGCACAGACGGTGAGGCCCACGAAACGGTGGTGGTCAAAATTGGTTGTGACAGACATTCGTTGAGGGCGTTGGGCGGAAAAACAGACCCTTGTCCCCACTCGTTCGCGGCCGCGGCTCTTGCCCCGCTCAGGTTTCCGTAATTCAGATCCAAGGGCGATCTCGGCTCAAAACGCGACTCGCTCCGCTCATCGGTTTGCGTCGGCAGAAATGCGCTGGCTGGGAGCGAGCAGTCGCGACGCGATTGCGAGTCACGACGGACGAAGTCCGTCGGTGTTTGAACCGGAGCCAGACGGTCGCCCTCACTCGCTACGCTCGTTGTGGGCGCTGCGACTGCCAGGCTTCAAATCCAGTTCGACCTTACGACTCACAGTATACGAGCACACGTATGCGGTGCTCGGTGGAATTGTTCGTCGTAGAAATGCGCTGGCTGGGAGCGAGCAATCGCGACGCGATTGCGAGTCACGACGGACGAAGTCCGTCGGTGTTTGAACCGGAGCCAGACGTTCCCGCTCGCTCCCAGTGGTCGCTCGCGGGCTGCGACTGGCAGGGCTCAAATCCAGTGCGATTACACAGCATCCAGTACGCGGCGCGATAAAACGGGCCGCTCGGGAGTTTGGATGAAGAGAAATGCGCTGGCTGGGATTTGAACCCAGGTTGTGACCATGGCAAGGTCACGTGATACCAACTACACTACCAGCGCGCACTTCGTTTGCCCTGACCCTCGCGGCCGTCGGCCGCTCGGTACCAGCGCGCAACGCCTCGTTGCAATCAAATCTGGCGGGGGTGAGAGTAAAAAGCCTTCCGTTTTCCGGGGAAAACCGTGGGAAGTGAGGGCAATCGACGGCCCGTCTGAGAGGTGGATCATGTGATGGCGTCACGAGACATGGGCTTTCGGAAGCGGCAATCCAGCGAATGGGTGCATCGGTTCCGAACCGGCATGACGGACCATGTGAACGCGCCGCATCGCGATCACGAAACGGGGTCTTTTTAAGGCCGGGAAGGGGAGATATCGGCACAGTCTAGTGGCGCGACGTGGAAGCGTCACGGCATGACGACCAGCGTACTCGTGCCGTCTTCCCTCGCACGGGAAGCCGAAGACAGACGCGAGGCAACTCGCAAGCTCGGTTACGTGGCCCGCGCGGCCGCGGTCTACCGGGTTGATCGGCTGACAGTGTACCCCGACCCTGACGGGGCGGGCAAGTGGGAAGACGGGTTCGTCGAAACCGTGCTGCGGTACGCCGCGACGCCCCCGCACCTCCGAAAGGAGATGTGGGGTAAGCGGGACGAACTGGAGTACGTCGGCGTCCTGCCGCCGCTCCGCGTGCGTTCACAGACCGGCTCCGGATCTGAGGGTTCGGGGTCGTTAAGACAGGGAATCGTGACCGAGGTCGGAGCTGATGGGCGCGTCCGGGTCAATTGCGGCATGCAACACCCGATCTCCCTTCCCGTCCCAGCGGATATGGACGTGGAACAGGGGGAGCGCGTGACCGTCAGGGTCTCTTCGCGACGGCCGGTCCGGGCGAAACTCGTCGACGCCCCCACAACGGGGTTCGACGTTGTCGCCGCGGACCTCGATGCGGCACTCTCGCGCGACGATGCCGGGCTCACTATCGCGTCCTCGCGATACGGCGAGCCGGTAACGTCGACCCGTCTCGGCCAGTTGGCCGAGCGGCGCGACGCCGAGGGCGGCATGACCGTCGCCTTCGGGGCACCCGAGCGCGGGTTACCGTCGATACTCGACGTTGCCCCGGACGCCGTCGGGGGAGACCAGACGAGCGACGAACCAGAAGGGTTCGACCTCTGGCTGAATACGGTTCCGAACCAGGGCAGTGAGGTCGTGCGAACGGAAGAAGCTCTGTTCGCCTCCCTCACCTGTCTAACCCTCACGGAGTAAACGAATGCCACAACCAAGCAGACCACGCAAAGGCTCGCTGGGCTTCGGCCCGCGCAAGCGCTCGACGAGCGAGACGCCTCGCTTCAACAGCTGGCCGTCTGACGACGGGCAGCCGGGCGTCCAAGGGTTCGCCGGCTACAAGGCAGGCATGACACACGTCGTGCTCGTCAACGACGAACCCAACTCCCCCCGCGAGGGGATGGAGGAGACTGTCCCGGTGACAGTCATCGAGACGCCGCCGATGCGCGCCGTCGCCCTGCGAGCGTACGAAGACACGCCGTACGGTCAGCGTCCGCTGACGGAAGTCTGGACCGACGAGTTCCACTCGGAACTCGACCGGACCCTGGACGTTCCGGAGGACCACGACCCGGACGCTGCTGAGGAACAGGTACGTGACGCACTCGAGGCCGGTGACCTCGGGGACGTGCGACTCATTACGCACACCGTCCCCGACGCCGTCCCGAGCGTCCCGAAGAAAAAGCCCGACGTGATGGAGACTCGCGTCGGCGGTGGGTCCGTTTCGGACCGCCTCGACCACGCCCTCGACCTCGTCGAGGACGGTGGCGAACACGCCATGAACGACATCTTCCGCGCCGGCGAGTACGCCGACGTGGCCGGTGTCACGAAAGGCAAAGGGACGCAGGGTCCCGTCAAGCGATGGGGCGTCCAGAAGCGGAAAGGCAAGCACGCCCGCCAGGGATGGCGTCGACGGATCGGCAACCTCGGTCCGTGGAACCCGTCCCGTGTGCGCTCGACGGTCCCCCAGCAGGGGCAGACCGGCTACCACCAGCGAACCGAGCTCAACAAACGCCTCATCGACATCGGCGACGGCGACGAACCGACCGTCGACGGTGGCTTCGTCAACTACGGCGAAGTCGATGGGCCGTACACGCTCGTGAAGGGCTCCGTGCCCGGTCCGGACAAGCGCCTGGTGCGCTTCCGGCCCGCGGTGCGTCCGAACGACCAGCCGCGCCTCGACCCCGAGGTGCGCTACGTCTCCAACGAATCGAACCAGGGATAACCTATGCAGGCAACAATCTACGACCTGGACGGCAACACAGACGGCGAGGTCGACCTGCCGGACGTCTTCGAGACGCCGGTTCGGTCCGACCTCATCGGCAAAGCTGTACGTGCCGCACAGGCCAACCGAAAACAGGACTACGGGTCCGACGAGTACGCCGGCCTCCGAACGCCGGCGGAGTCCTTCGGTAGCGGCCGCGGCCAGGCACACGTCCCGAAGCAGGACGGCCGTGCCCGCCGCGTCCCGCAGGCGGTCAAGGGGCGAAGCGCCCACCCGCCGAAAGCCGAGAAGGACCGCTCGCTCGACCTCAACGACAAGGAACGGCAGCTGGCCGTTCGCTCGGCGCTGGCCGCGACGGCCGACGCCGACCTCGTCGCCGACCGCGGCCACGAGTTCGACCGTGACGAAGTGCCCGTCGTCGTCTCCGACGACTTCGAGGACCTCGTCAAGACGCAGGAAGTCGTCTCGCTGCTGGAGGCGCTCGACGTCCACGCTGACATCGACCGCGCCGACGAGACGAAGATCAAGGCTGGGCAGGGCTCGGCCCGCGGACGGAAGTACCGTCGTCCCGCCTCGATCCTCTTCGTGACCAGCGACGAGCCGTCGAAGGCCGCCCGCAACCTCGCGGGAGCCGACGTGGCGACCGCAAGCGAGGTCAACACGGAAGACCTCGCGCCCGGCGGCGCGCCCGGTCGACTCACCGTCTTCACGGAATCCGCACTCGCGGAGGTGGCCGAGCGATGAGCTGGGATGTCATCAAACACCCACACGTCACCGAGAAGGCCATGAACGACATGGACTTCCAGAACAAGCTCCAGTTCGCCGTCGACGACCGCGCCTCCAAGGGCGATGTCGCCGACGCCGTCGAGGAGCAGTACGACGTGACAGTCGAACAGGTCAACACACAGAACACGATGGACGGCGAGAAGAAGGCCGTCGTTCGCCTCTCAGAGGACGACGACGCCCAAGAAGTCGCCTCCAGAATTGGGGTGTTCTAACGATGGGACGACGAATCCAAGGACAACGGCGCGGCCGCGGGACTTCCACGTTCCGTGCTCCGTCGCACCGTTACAAGGCTGATCTGGAGCACCGCAAGGTCGAGGACGGCGACGTCGTCGCCGGCACGGTCGTCGATATCGAGCACGACCCTGCCCGCTCGGCTCCGGTCGCCGCCGTCGAGTTCGAAGACGGCGACCGACGACTCATCCTCGCGCCGGAAGGCGTCGGGGTGGGTGACGAGCTACAGGTCGGCGTCAGCGCCGAGATCGCACCCGGGAACACGCTCCCGCTGGCGGAGATCCCAGAGGGGGTCCCGGTGTGCAACGTCGAATCCAGCCCCGGTGACGGTGGGAAGTTCGCCCGCGCGTCGGGTGTCAACGCCCAGCTGCTCACCCACGACCGCAACGTCGCGGTCGTCAAGCTCCCCTCCGGGGAGATGAAGCGGCTTGACCCGCAGTGTCGTGCCACCATCGGCGTCGTCGCCGGTGGCGGCCGAACTGACAAGCCGTTCGTGAAGGCTGGCAACAAGCATCACAAGATGAAGGCGCGAGGGACGAAGTGGCCCAACGTCCGCGGTGTGGCGATGAACGCCGTCGACCACCCGTTCGGTGGCGGCGGCCGCCAGCACCCCGGCAAGCCCAAGTCCATCTCGCGGAACGCCCCGCCAGGACGTAAGGTCGGGGACATCGCCTCGAAGCGAACTGGTCGAGGTGGCAACGAATGAGCTCAGAATATCAAATCGGCCACGAAGGAGAGTTCTCCTTCCGCGGCCACACGCTCGACGAGCTGCAGGAGATGGAGCTCGAGGAAGTCGCGGAACTGCTCCCCGCTCGACAGCGGCGAAGTATCGTACGCGGCCTGACCGAGGAGAAACACAAGCTCCTCGAAAAGGCCCGCGAGGCCGGCGAAGAGGAGACAGCCAACGACCCGATCCGGACGCACCTGCGCGACATGCCGGTGCTGCCGGAGATGGTCGGGCTGACCTTCGCCGTCCACGACGGCCAGAACTTCGAGCGTGTCAAAGTCGAGCCCGAGATGCTCGGCCACTACCTCGGTGAGTTCCAGCTCACCCGGAGTAGTGTCGAACACGGTCAGGCCGGTATCGGAGCGACACGCTCCTCGAAGTTCGTACCGCTCAAATAATCATGGGAATCAGTTACTCAGTCGAAGCCGACCCGGACACGACGGCCAAAGCGATGCTCCGGGAGCGGCAGATGAGCTTCAAGCACAGCAAGGCTATCGCCCGCGAGATCAAGGGCAAAACGGCCGGCGAGGCTGTCGACTACCTCGAGGCGGTTATCGAGGGCGACCAGCCCGTTCCGTTCAAACAGCACAACTCGGGCGTCGGCCACAAAAGCAAGGTCGACGGCTGGGACGCCGGACGCTACCCGGAGAAGGCCAGCAAGGCCTTCCTCGACCTGCTCGAGAACGCGGTCGGCAACGCCGATCACCAGGGCTTCGACGGTGAGGCCATGACGATCACGCACGTCGCCGCCCACAAGGTCGGCGAGCAGCAGGGTCGCAAGCCCCGCGCGATGGGGCGTGCCTCGGCGTGGAACAGCCCGCAGGTCGACGTCGAACTCATCCTCGAAGAGCCGGAGGTCGAAGAATAATGGCCGACGAACAACAGTTCATCGAGGACGGACTCCAGCGGACCCAGATCGACGAGTTCTTCGCAGAGGAACTCGGTCGAGCCGGCTACGGCGGCATGGACGTCGCCAAGACGCCGATGGGGACCCAGATCGTGCTCAAAGCCGAGAAGCCAGGGATGGTCATCGGCAAGGGCGGGAAGAACATCCGGAAGATCACGACGGAACTCGAGGACCGATTCAACCTCGACGACCCGCAGGTCGACGTGCAGGAAGTCGACGAGCCGGACCTCAACGCCCGCATCGTCGCGGACCGACTGGCCAACGCACTCGAGCGTGGCTGGTACTTCCGCAAGGCGGGCCACACCACCATCGATCGCATCATGGAGTCGGGCGCGCTCGGCGCAGAGATCGTCCTCTCCGGCAAGGTCACGGGTGCACGCTCACGCGTGGAGAAGTTCAACCGCGGCTACGTCAAGCACAACGGCGAACCCGCAGAGGAGATCGTCGACAGCGGTGTCGGCGTCGCCGTGATGAAGCTCGGTACCATCGGGGTCCGAGTCAAGATCATCCCGCCGGACGCGGAGCTCCCCGACGACTTCGAGATCTACGAGGATGTCGACGTCGAGGACTACGTGGCCGACACCGACGGCGAGTCCGTCGAGGAACTCCTCGAAGGCGAGCCCGAAGACAGCGAGACGGCCGAGGAACTCGACGAAGACGTGGCCGCCGGGGCCGACGACTCCGAGGCTGACGAGGAGTTCGTCGACGAGGAGATCGTCGAGGAAGACGTCGAAGTCCCGACCGACGACGATGTCGAGGACGTCGACGTCGACGAACTCGAAGAGGCTGTCGACGAGGAACTCGACGAGGACGTCGAAGCCGAAGCCGAAGAGCTGATGGACGAAATGGACGACGAGGAGGCTGACGACGAATGACCGTCCTGCACGTCCAAGAGATTCGGGACATGACGCCCGCCGAGCGCGAGGCGGAACTCGACGACCTGAAGACCGAACTGCTGAACGCCCGGGCCGTGCAGGCCGCGGGTGGTGCACCGGAAAACCCCGGTCGCATCAAGGAGCTGCGGAAGGCCATCGCCCGCATCAAGACGATTCAGGGCGAAGAAGGCGACCTGCAGGAGAACGAATAATGCCACTGACACCCGAGACGCTCCCACGACACGAACTCGTCGGCCTCGACTGTGAGGTCGTCGCAGCGTCCAATCCGGACGCTGTCGGTATCAGCGGCACTGTCGTCATGGAGACGACACAGATGCTGACAATCGAGGGGGCCGACCGGGTGTGGCACGTGCCGAAGGACAGCGCGACCTTTTCGTTCGCCGTTGACGGACAGCGAGTCCGGGTCGACGGCGACCGACTCGTCGCGCGTCCCGCTCGTCGCACAGAGAACACAGGAGATTCACTATGGCGCTAGGACTGAACGTACAGGAACCGGAGGAAACCTGTGCCGATCAGAACTGCCCGTTCCACGGAGAGCTCTCCGTGCGCGGACAGACACTGAACGGCGAGGTAGCCTCCACTGACATGGAGAAGACCGTTGTCGTCGAGCGCGAGTACGACGTGAAGGTGCCGAAATACGACCGCTTCATGAAGCGGCGGAGCCGCGTTCCGGCTCACGCACCCGACTGTCTCGACCTCGCGGTCGGTGACACGGTCACGATAGCAGAGTGTCGACCGCTCTCGAAAACGAAAAGCCACGTCGTCGTCGGCGTGGTCGCCGACGAACAGGACGGTGATGCCTGATGGAAGCACTCGGTGCTGACGTCACGCAAGGCCTGGAGAAGGGCTCGCTCATCACGTGTGCGGACAACACGGGAGCGCGCGAACTCAAGGTCATTTCCGTCCACGGCTACTCGGGAACGAAGAACCGCCACCCCAAAGCTGGGCTGGGCGACAAGATCACGGTCTCGGTCACCAAGGGGACGCCCGAAATGCGTCGCCAGGTGCTCGAAGCCGTCGTCGTCCGCCAGCGAAAGCCGATCCGTCGACCCGACGGCACCCGCGTCAAGTTCGAAGACAACGCGGCCGTCATCGTCGACGAGAACGAGGACCCGCGCGGGACCGAGCTGAAAGGTCCCATCGCACGGGAAGTCGCACAGCGATTCGGCAGTGTGGCATCAGCAGCGACGATGATCGTATAGAACCATGAGCAAGCAACCAGACAAACAACGCAAGAGTCAACGACGTGCCCCGCTTCACGAGCGGCACAAGCAGGTCCGGGCGACGCTCAGCGCCGACCTCCGCGAGGAGTACGGCCAGCGCAACGTCCGCGTCAACGCTGGTGACACCGTCGAGGTGCTCCGCGGCGACTTCGCCGGCGAGGAAGGCGAAGTCCTTGAGGTCAATCTCGACAAGGCCGTCATCCACGTCGAAGACGTCACGCTCGAAAAGACGGACGGCGAGGAAGTCCCGCGACCGCTTGACACCTCGAACGTCCGCGTGACGGACCTGGACCTCGAAGACGAGAAGCGCGAGGCGCGTCTCGAATCGGAGGATGATTCCGCATGAGTAACCACCAGAAGCGACTCTCGGTGCCCAACAGTTGGCCCGTAGAGCGCAAGACCGCGACGTTTACGGTGAAAGCCGGCGCCGGCCCGCACGGTGAGGACGGGGTTCCCCTACTCATCGTTCTTCGGGACGTGCTCGGCTACGCCGACAACCGCAAAGAAGCCCGCTACGCCCTCAACGAGGACAACGTCCTCATCAACGGGAAGGCCATCTCCGACGAGGAACGCCCCGTCGGGATGTTCGACATCCTGGCCTTCACCGAGCGCGAGGAGTACTACCGCGTGTTCCCCGGCGAGGGTGGTCGGCTGGCGCTGACCGCAATCGACCCGGACGCGGCCCAGTCCAAGCTCGGCAAGATCGTCACTAAGACCCACGTCTCCGGTGGCGATGTTCAGCTTGGCCTCCACGACGGTGAGACGCTCATCGTCGAGGACGATCAGACCTACGACGCCGGTGACTCCATCGTCGTCGGCAACGAGGACGGCGAAATCGTGGCCCACTTCGAGTACGAAGAGGGCGCGCTCGTCACCGCCGTCGACGGCGCCCACGCGGGCGAAGTCGGCGAGATCGAGGAGATTCAGGTGACGCCGGGTTCGGCCCAGAACAACGTGATCGTCTCGCAGGACGAGGGCAGCGAGGCTTCGGACGAAGCCTCGGAAGGCGGCGAAGCCGCCGGTGGCTTCGAGACGGTCGAAGAGTACGTCGTCGTCATCGACGAGAACTTCACGGGTGATGACGAATGAGCTCCGAGAGTGAGTCCGGCGGCGACTTCCACGAGATGCGCGAACCGCGCATCGAGAAGGTCGTCGTTCACATGGGTATCGGCCACGGTGGCCGCGACCTCGCCAACGCGGAGGACATCCTCGGGGAGATCACCGGGCAGACGCCGGTCCGAACGAAGGCCAAGCGGACTGTCGGCGAGTTCGACATCCGCGAGGGCGACCCCATCGGTGCGAAGGTCACCCTCCGCGACGAGATGGCCGAAGAGTTCCTCCAGACAGCGCTGCCGCTCGCCGAGCTGGCGACGAGCCAGTTCGACGACACCGGTAACTTCAGCTTCGGCGTTGAGGAACACACCGAGTTCCCGAGCCAGGAGTACGACCCGAGCATCGGAATCTACGGGCTGGACGTGACGGTCAACCTCGTCCGTCCCGGCTACCGCGTCGCCAAGCGCGACAAGGCGTCGCGCTCGATTCCGACGAAGCATCGACTCAACCCGGCGGACGCAGTCGCCTTCATCGAGTCGACCTACGACGTGGAGGTGAGCGAATGAGCGAAAGTGAAACCACAGAAGAGCCCGATTCCGAGACGGCATCCAGTGAGCGGACTGGCCAGCTCGAGTCCTGTCAGCGCTGCGGTCGCGAACAGGGACTCGTCGGCAAGTACGACATCTGGCTGTGCCGCCAGTGCTTCCGCGAGATTTCGCGGGGTATGGGCTTCAAGAAGTACAGCTAACAATGACAGGGAACGACCCATTTGCCAACGCACTGTCGGCGCTTAACAACGCCGAAAGCGTCGGGCACTTAGAGCAGACAGTATCGCCCGCTTCGAACGAGATCGGCAGCGTCCTCGAGGTCTTCTACGACCGCGGGTACATCGACGGATTCAGTTTCGTCGACGACGGCAAAGCCGGCGAGTTCGAAGTCGAACTGAAAGGAGCCATCAACGAGTGTGGCCCGGTCAAGCCCCGCTACTCCGCGGGCGCAGACGAGTTCGAGAAGTGGGAGAAGCGGTTCCTCCCCGCCCGTGACTACGGGACCCTCGTCGTCACGACCAGCCACGGCATCATGAGCCACTACGAGGCTCGTGAGCAGGGCGTCGGTGGCCAAGTCATCGCGTACGTATACTAACAATGCCACGAGTAGAACTGGAGATTCCGGAGGACGTGGACGCCGAGCAGGACCACCTTGACATCACCGTCGAGGGGGACAACGGCAGCGTCACGCGTCGGCTCTGGTACCCTGACATCGACGTGTCCGTCGACGGCGACACAGTCGTCATCGAATCCGATGAGGACAACGCCAAGACGATGTCGACGATCGGTACCTTCCAGAGCCACATCGAGAACATGTTCCACGGCGTGACCGAGGGCTGGGAGTACGAGATGGAAGTCTTCTACTCTCACTTTCCGATGCAGGTCAACGTCGAGGGTGACGAAGTCGTCATCGAGAACTTCCTTGGCGAGAAGGCCCCCCGCCGCACGACGATCCACGGCGACACGGACGTCGAGATCGACGGCGAGGAGCTGACAATCAGCGGCCCCGACATCGAGGCCGTCGGCCAGACCGCCGCGGACATCGAACAGCTCACGCGCATCAACGACAAGGACGTGCGCGTGTTCCAGGACGGGGTGTACATCACCCGAAAACCGAACCGAGGTGACGCCTGATGGCGGACAATCCCGACAACACGAGCAGTGACGCCGACGCCAACGAGGAAGGGCTTCCGCAGGGCGACGCGCCCGAGGCGGACATCGAGTCCGAGCAGCCACACGGCGGCGAGCCCGCCGAGGACCCCGACCAGGTGGCCGAGGAAGCCGAAGACGAGGCTGAAGACGAGCACGCCGAACTGACAGATATCAGCGGTGTCGGCCCATCCAAGGCGGAGTCGCTCCGCGAGGCCGGCTTCGAGGACGTCGACGCTGTCCGCGGCGCCGACCAGTCCGAGCTCGCCGATGTCAGCGGTATCGGGAACGCGCTGGCGGCCCGTATCAAGGCCGACGTCGGCGGACTCGAAGTCGAGTCCGAGACCGAAGCCGAAGTCGAAGAGGAAGGCGGCGAGGAAGCGCCCGCCGAGGACGTGGAGACGGAACTCCAGGCCCGCGGGCTCTCCGAGAAGACGCCGGACCTCTCCGACGAGGAGGCGCGGCTGCTGACCCAGCGACACCGGGTCGGCAAGCCGCAGTTCAACCGCCAGGACCACCACAAGAAAAAGCGCGTCTCGACCTCGTGGCGCAAGCCCCGCGGCCAGCTCTCGAAGCAGCGCCGCGGCATCAAGGGCAAGGGCGACACAGTCGAGGCGGGCTTCCGCTCGCCGACCGCGGTTCGCGGCAAGCACCCGTCCGGCTTCGAGGAGGTCCGCGTGCACAACGTGGACGACCTCGAAGGCGTCGACGGCGACACCGAGGCCGTCCGTATCGCCTCGAAGGTCGGCGCTCGCAAGCGCGAGCGAATCGAAGAGGCAGCCGAGGACGCGGGCATCCGCGTGCTCAACCCCACCTACGTCGAAGTCGAGGTGAGTGAGTGATGACTGATCTCTCCGCACAGAAGCGACTCGCGGCTGACGTCCTCGACGTCGGGAAGAACCGCGTCTGGTTCGACCCCGAGCGACAGGGCGATATCGCCGACGCGATCACCCGCGAGGACGTTCGCGAACTGGTCGATGAGGGCGCCGTTCAGGCGAAAGACAAGAAAGGCAACTCCCGCGGACGCGCCCGGGAGCGCCAGAAGAAGCGTGCGTACGGCCACCAGAAGGGAGCCGGTTCCCGGAAGGGCAAGGCAGGCGCACGGCAGAACTCCAAGGAGGACTGGGAGTCACGCATCCGCGCACAGCGGACGAAGCTGCGCGAACTGCGTGACGAGGGAACGCTTTCGAGTTCGCAGTACCGCGACCTGTACGACAAGGCCGGCGGTGGCGAGTTCGACAGCGTTGCCGATCTCGAACGTTACATCGACGCAAACCACGGTGACGCATAATGGCGACAGGACCACGATACAAAGTACCGATGCGGCGACGCCGCGAGGCCAGAACCGATTACCATCAGCGGTTGCGCCTGTTGAAATCCGGTAAGCCACGTCTCGTTGCTCGAAAGAGCAATAAACACGTCAGGGCGCAGCTGGTGACGCTTGGCCCCAACGGCGACGACACCCTCGCGTCCGCTCACTCGAGCGACCTTGCCGAGTACGGCTGGGAGGCCCCGACGGGCAACATGCCCTCGGCCTACCTCACCGGCCTGCTCGCCGGGCTTCGCGCGAAGGAAGCGGGCATCGAGGAGGCAGTGCTCGACATCGGACTCAACAGCCCGACCCCCGGAAGCAAAGTATTCGCAATACAGGAAGGCGCAATCGACGCCGGCCTGGACATTCCGCACAACGACGACGTACTCGCCGACTGGCAGCGCACGCGCGGTGCCCACATCGCCGAGTACGACGAGCAGCTCGAGGAGCCGCTGTACAGCGGCGATTTCGACGCTGCAGACCTCCCGGAGCACTTCGACGAGCTCCGAGAGACCCTACTGGACGGTGACATCGAACTATGAGTGCTAACAACGGATGGGAGCCACGGACACGCCTCGGCAAGCAGGTCGTCGAGGGCGAAATCGACTCCATGCAGGAGGCGCTGAACTCCGGGCTCCCGCTGAAAGAATCGGAAGTCGTCGACCAGCTCGTTCCTGACCTGGAAGACGAAGTGCTGGACATCAACATGGTCCAGCGGATGACAGACTCCGGCCGCCGCGTGAAGTTCCGCTGCGTGGTCGCCGTTGGCAACCGCGACGGCCTCATCGGCTACGCCGAGGGGCGTGACGACCAGGTCGGCGGTGCCATCCAGAAAGCTATCGACATCGCGAAGCTGAACATCATCGATATCTCCCGTGGCTGTGGGTCCTGGGAGTGTGGCTGTGGCCGTCCGCACACGGTCGCGCTGCGCACCAAGGGCAAGGCCGGGAGCGTCGAGGTCGAGCTCCAGCCGGCCCCGCGCGGGCTGGGCCTCGCGGGCGGGGAGACCGTCCGCAAGGTGCTCGAACTCGCCGGTATCGAAGACATCTGGACACGCAGTAGCGGGAACACGCGCACCACGGTCAACTTCGCGAAGGCGACGTTCAACGCCCTGCAGAACACGGCCGAGGCGCGCGTCCCCGAACGGACCTTCGAGAAACGAGAGGTGATCGAGTGATGCACGCACTCGTCCAGCTCCGTGGCGAAGTCAACATGCACACCGACATTCAGGACACGCTGGAGATGCTCAACATCCACCACGTGAACCACTGCACGCTCGTCCCCGAGACGGACGCCTACCGCGGCATGGTGACGAAGGTCAACGACTTCGTCGCCTTCGGTGAGCCGAGCCAGGAGACGCTGGAGACAGTCCTGGCGACGCGCGCCGAGCCGCTCGAGGGCGACGCTGACGTGGACGACGAATGGGTCGCCGAGCACACGGACTACGACGGCATCTCCGGGCTCGCGTTCGCGCTCCTCTCCGAGGAGACGACGCTGCGCGAGCAGGGACTGTCCCCGACGCTCCGTCTGCACCCGCCCCGCGGCGGTCACGACGGCGTCAAACACCCCGTCAAGGAGGGCGGGCAGCTCGGGAAACACGACACAGAGGGTATCGACGAACTCCTGGAGGCGATGCGATAATGACGAGTAAAAAGAAACGACAGCGCGGCTCGCGCACGCACGGCGGCGGCTCACACAAGAACCGACGTGGTGCCGGCCACCGCGGTGGTCGCGGTGCCGCAGGCCGTGACAAACACGAGTTCCACAACCACGAACCGCTCGGCAAGAGCGGCTTCAAGCGCCCGCAGAAGGTGCAGGAAGAGGCCGCGACTATCGACGTCCGCGAGATCGACGAGGACGTCACACTGCTGGCTGCCGAGGACGTCGCCGAAGTCGAAGACGGCGGCTTCCGCGTCGACGTGCGTGATGTCGTTGACGGGGCCGACGACGCCGACTACGTGAAGGTACTCGGTGCCGGCCAGGTCCGCCACGAACTCACGCTCATCGCCGACGACTTCTCCGAGGGCGCTCGCGAGAAGGTCGAAGCCGCAGGCGGGAGCGTCGAACTGACCGACCTCGGCCAGGAGCGCCAGGCCGAGGCCGAGACAGACGAAGACGCGGACGCGGACGAGGAATAACGAACGATGAGCTGGAAGGACACCGCCGAACCACTGCTTGTCCGGATGCCCGCAGTCCAGCGGCCGGAAGGACACGTCCCGTTCAAGCGCAAGCTCACCTGGACAGGGGGCGTGCTCTTGCTGTATTTCTTCCTGACGAACGTGAAGCTGTTCGGGCTGGACATCGACGCCAGCCAACAGGTGTTCGGGCGCTTCTCCTCGATTCTGGCCTCCGGCCAGGGGAGCATCATGCAGCTGGGTATCGGTCCGATCGTCACGGCGTCCATCGTGTTACAGCTCCTCGGTGGGGCGGACCTGCTCGGGCTGAACACCCAAGACGACCCGCGGGACCAGATCCTCTATCAGGGGCTCCAGAAGCTGCTGGTGCTCGTGATGATCTGCCTCACCGGGCTCCCGATGGTGTTCGCCGGCGGCTTCCTCCCGGCTGACACGGCGGTCGCGAACTCACTGGGTATCGGCACGGCCGGTGTCCAGTGGCTCATCTTCGCCCAGATGTTCGTCGGCGGTGTCCTCATCCTGTTCATGGACGAGGTCATCTCCAAATGGGGCGTCGGCTCCGGTATCGGCCTGTTCATTGTCGCCGGCGTGAGCCAGCGACTCGTCGGGGGCGTCCTGACGACGCCGTTTATCGGCAACAGCGAAGGGATCATTTACACCTGGTACCTGTTCATCACCGGCCAGCGCGGTACCGGACCGGTGCTGGCTGCTGATGGGCTCCAGACTGTATTGCTCCAGGGCGAACTGCTGGGGCTGTTCACGACGGTCCTCATCTTCTCGGTGGTCGTCTACGCCGAGTCGGTCCGCGTCGAGATCCCGCTGTCGAACGCCCGCGTCAAAGGGGCCCGTGGCCGGTTCCCGGTCAAGCTCATCTACGCGAGCGTCCTGCCGATGATCCTCGTCCGGGCGCTCCAGGCGAACATCCAGTTCCTGGGCCGGATCCTGAACGCCCAGCTGGGCTCGATGCCGGCGTTCCTCGGCACGTACGCCAACGGCCAGCCAACGGGCGGCCTGTTCTACTTCCTCGCCCCCATCCAGAGCCGTGGCGACTGGATGTGGTGGCTTGAAGGGACCGCCCAGCCCGTGTGGCAGATCCTGACCCGCGTCGGGATCGACCTGTTCGTCATGCTGGTCGGCGGCGCGATCTTCGCCGTCTTCTGGGTCGAGACCACCGACATGGGTCCGGAAGCGACGGCCAAGCAGATCCACAACTCCGGGATGCAGATCCCCGGCTTCCGACAGAACGTCGGCGTCATCGAGAAGGTCCTTGAACGGTATATCCCGCAAGTGACTGTCATCGGTGGTGCCCTGGTTGGGCTGCTCGCCGTGATGGCCAACATGCTGGGCACTATCGGTGGCGTCTCCGGTACCGGGCTGCTTCTGACGGTCTCCATTACGTACAAGCTGTACGAGGAGATCGCCGAAGAGCAGCTCATGGAGATGCATCCGATGATGCGCCAGATGTTTGGCTAATTGGGGACACGCTGTGTCCCCGCTCTTTATTCCATGGACCCACGTAGTCATTGCTATAGCTGACGGGACTCACAATAAGGTCAAACTCAATCGCTCTTCAGTAAACTGGCGGAACCAGGAGCATTAGTGCCTCTGGCCTGGCAAAAACGGGTATGCATGAGGACCGTCCTGCCTTCGGCCAGAGGCTAGCGGAACTTTCGGAACTTGGGGTAATAGAATTTCGGCCCGGGCCGCTCGACGCCATCGTCGAGCGGCGTCTCAAGACGACCTAGGAGGAACGATGTTGTCCAAACTGTGGCGCAGACAGTCTCCATGCTCTCAACGGCTCTGACCGTATCTGGTGTGGCCGCTGTGACTGGAAAACCACGTACACACGAGGCACACCTTTCTAAGATTCGGAACTCACTCCCGGTGAGTTCCTCATCGCCTTCATCCTCTATGCTGATACGCTGCTCGGCATCACCCAAATCGCTGAACTCCTCTCACCGTGTTACACGACGCTTCACGACCAGCTCAGAGAGTTTGAAACCGCGTTCTGTCGGGGATTTCCGACTGTCTGGGAGCGCATCTCCCAGACAGTCGATGGGCCAACACAAGTCGATGAAACACAGCAGGTGTGTTCGGGCTTCAAAGGCCAAGACCCGCCGCGGGAGGGACTCGACCGCGGCGGGTCGCCCGAGGGCGGACGCACCCGCTGGACAGGGGATCAGGGAGACGAAATGACGCTCGTCGCGGCTTGCCGCGACGTGCTTCGCGTGGTCCCAGCCCAAGAGGGAAGCGACTACGAAGATGATCTCGGGCCAGTTATTGAGGAAGCAGACGACCTCTCCCAGCCGCTGGGAGAGGTCTGGACTGATGGGCCAGCATACCGAGGCATGGAGCACGATCACCGTTACGTTGTCCACGACGACCGGTACGTCTCTGACGAAGGCGTCCACACAAACCAGGTGGAGTGTCTCTGGTCACTGCTCCAGCCGTGGTTGGCGAAGTTCCGCGGCCTGTCCAAGCAGGGCTTGGAGCAGGCCGCTCGGACCTACGGCTTCCTCCGGTCACTGAACCTTACTGGGGCACCGATCCACGGTCTCGTTGATTGCATCGCCGTCAATGTATTCCGCTAGTTCCGCCAGTCTACCGAAGAGCGTCTGTAGAAGAGGAAGATATCCAAGATCTCGCTATGGATCTCCTTCCTCGTCTACCCTCGTATCCATATGACATTCCAGAGCAAGCACTCCGAGACACGGGCTGGTCAAATAATATGGACGTTCGAGAGTATATTGAGATCATCGTCAAGACATCACGAAAAGATAGTGAGATCCAGACGATTGACGGACCGCTCGAAAAATCGCACGAGAAATTAGAGAACCTACTCCGACGGTCCGCCAGGCACTCCGCTATCTGGAATCAGACACAACTGAAAATATCAAAAGTGCTATCATTGATTGACGCCGGCACTGGATACGAGGACTATGAGAAATGCAAAAGGGCAGTATACCAGTCCGAAAGAGAATCAGATTTCGTCCGGGATGGAGGAACCGCTCCGACTGTATCTGGATAGTCACGAAGAGCAAAAGATACCTGTCTGGTTCCGGTATGGTAAATATATTTGGAACCAGACACTTTTTAATGATTGCCTCTCCGATCCAATTGTCTTGATTGTTTCTGTCAGGAAGTACCGACAATGATACGTACGTGATTGGCGACGCCCACGTCAACAGTTGTGAGAATCGCCATAGCTTCCTTCGCCATTGGCTGGCGAAGTTCAGAGGCGTCTCGAAGCACCATCTTCAGGGGTACCTCAATTTTCTCGGTCTCTTGCTGAACGATAACGCCGACTGGTTCAGCAAAATTCTGAGTTACGAGTCATCGAGATGAGCGAAGCGTCGAAAAATACGATGGGGGGCGATGATGCCCAACGGTGCGGACGCCCTTATTGACGATTTACAGGACGATGAGTGAGGAATTTATTCCAGCAGACGACGAGGAAGCGGAAGAGAAGGTCCGGGTCTCGCGGTCGTCATCGACGGCAGCGACGGCCCGGAGGGTGGCGATCGTCCCCCCCGTTGGTCATCCGTTGTTGCTTGCCGGTCGGCGTAATAAAGTCATCGGCTCTCGTCTGGCGAGTCCGGCGGGGTAATGAACGCGGCGACGAGTCGGCCGGCGTTGCTCTCGACGAGTTGCTCCCACGAGGCCGTGACGCGGAGGCCAATGAGTGCGAGGGCGGCGACGAACGCGGCCGCGGCCCGCTGGTCAGGGCCGAGCGCCGACCACGTCACCGCAGTTCGCCCCAGAGCGACGGCGAGGACGAGTGCGCTGGTAACCTGGACTGGGGCAGCACGGACGGTCTCCTCGACACCGGTGAGGGCGGAGTTCGTCCTCGCGTGGTCGCTCGCGGTCGCGAGCGGTTCGACGACTCTGTCGAGGAGTGCCAGGACCGGAGCAACGGTCACCAAGTCGCGCAGGTCGACGGTGACGACGTCTGGTTCGGCGAGCAGCCAGGAGACTAGGACTGAGCCCTGGACGGCTCGGCGAAGCGCGACGAGTAGCGAACTGGTCGCCGAGTACTCGAAGTAGCCAGAGAGCACCGCGACGACGGCCCGGACCGTTCGGATGCCGGCCCAGATGCGCGAAGTCTCACGTGCCCGTGCGAGTGAGGGGAGGTTGACGACGGCGGAGAAGCGACGAATCACAGTGTCACCCCGTACGCTGTTCGGTCGCGGTCGTGGCCCGTGACGCCGTTGATCTGGGCCAGTCCCGTGAGTCCCGGCTTGTCGAACCAGCGACTGCGCCACTGGTCGACGGAGGACTCGGTGTCCGCGTCGAGTTCCGGCCGCTCGGGACGCGGCCCGACGACGCTCATGTCGCCTACGAGCACCGACCAGGACTGCGGTATCTCGTTGAGGTGTGTCAGCCGCAGGACGCGCCCGACGCGCGTGACCCGCGGGTCGACCTTGTCCGCGTCCTCATCGCCCAGCGTGGCGCCGTTGTTCGACTCCGCGTCGGGAACCATACTGCGGAACTTGTAGATGGAGAACGTCTCACCGAACTCCGCGGTCCGGCGCTGAGTGTTGAGGACGGGGCCGGGCGAATCGAGTTTGACGGCGACGGCGATGAGCGCGACGAGCGGCAAGAGAACGAGCAGTCCGGCCGCGGCGAAGGCCACGTCGAAGGCCCGCTTGAGGACGTAGTCCTGGAGGTCCCACGGTTCCAGGTCCGTGTTGACCAGCGCCGCGCCCGTGGCGTCTGCCACGAGGATGCCGTCCGCGACGTCGCGGTGGACCATCGCGTGGACGCCTTGTTCGTGACACGTCGCGAGCGTCCCGAAGAACTCCTCGCGGTCCGAGTGGTCGAAGCCGACCAACACAGTGTTGACAACGTACTCCACGAGGGCCTCTTCGAGGGTCGAAAGCCCGCTAAGGCGCGGGAGTGACGACAGCGTCTCGGTGGTCGCTCCCCCGTCTGCGACACGGACGGTAACCGCAGAGTCCTCAGCGGGTTCCACCGCCATCGGAGCGACGTACCCGAGAACTGGGACGTTGGCCTTGCGCTGGAGTTGCTCCATCGCGGAGCGAGAATCCCCGACGATGACCGCCCGCGAGTGCGAGTTCTGCGTCCGCCTAATGTAGAGGAACCAGGCCGGCAGCGCGAGCGCGAGAACGCCCGCCGTGAGGATGAGCGTCGTCTGCGGGAGCCTGCTCGACCAGTCGAAGTAGCCGACGGTGGCGAGCGCCGTAGCCCCGAGGAAGACCCGGCGTTCCGTCAGCGAGATAGTGTCGAGGATCCGTCTCAGCCGTGGTTTGAACAGCGGCCAGAGGACCGCGAGGACGATAGTCAGCGTCATCAGCGTCTCGTCGACGAGGTGGCCGTTCGTGTACATGCGACTCTCTGGTCCCTGGAGCCGGCGGAGCGACGTGACGAGCGTCTGGCTGACCGGGTGGTTCGCGACGACCACCGCGAGCGCGGTGATGGCGGTCGCCCCGCCGAGGGCGGGGAGCCGGTACCGACAGATCATCTCCATTGTGATAACGGAGGGGTAAACGGGTATATGAAAATTGTGGGGGAGTCGGTCGTACGTCAGACGGTATCACGGGAGTGGCTAAGACGGCCTTAGTATCTATAGCGAGACCGTAGACGGTGAGAAAGAGTGACTTATTGTTCGGCCGAGGGGGAAGCGGCGCGGCGAGACAGTTCGATGCGCCGGCGTTTCCATCGAGGGAGTAGTTGCGGCGGTCACGGGAAGTCCTGAACCAGGCGCCGGGACGGGTGGCCGCTTGCGAACGAACCGTCTGGCAGGGTCAGTCAGTGTCGAGTTCGTAGCCGACCCGCTTGAATATCACCGCGTCCGTCGACTGGAAGTCCCTGTAGCGTTCGTACTGCGAATTCGAGTCGTAGCGCTGCGCGACGGTCCGATTGACGATGACGAAGTCAGCGTCGTCCGTCGCGCCAGGTGGATACAGCCCGTCCCTGTACTCGTAGTTGTACAGCACTGTTCTCGTCGACAAGTACGGCGCGTACTTCCGCTGTGAGAGGACGGACGCGTCATTGGGGATCGCTCTGAACTCCTGGATTGCCTCGACGTCACTGTTCGGAATGTCGGTAACGCTGTCCTGCGTGTAGTCGACGACGGGCGAGTGGAGGAGAACCGACGAACAAAGTAGAACGAGCAGCAAGACGCGCTCTGGGTTGTCGGTCCTGATGACCGACGACACTTGCGCCAAGACTGCCGGGATGAGAGCCACCTCGTCGGCGTATTGGCGCAGCAGTCGCGCACCGCGCTGAATCCCGACCATCGTCGCGGTGAACACGAACGGAAGGATCGGTGCCTGGTAGTGGTGGTCGATGGCTGCGAAGTGCACTGGCTCCGGGAGGATGATGACGAGCCACTGCGACGCGGGGAGGAACAACATTCCCGGCGAGAGAAGCGAGAGGAAGGCCGTCGGCGAGAGGAACTTGACGAAGAACGCGACGTGGTCGAACGACAGCAATATTCCGACGAGCGCGAGCGGGTTCGTCAGCAGGTAGAGGGCGATGTCGACCGGTCCGTCGCCGAGATAGGAAAAGTAACCGAAGTTGGTGCCGGAGAAACCGTCTGCCCCCATCACGAACTCGTTGACGACGAAAAAGTAGCTAAGCGAGAGGACCGCGGGGGAGAGTATCCACTTGGCGTCCCGTCGCTCGTAGAGGGCCCACAGCGAGTACATCGGAAATATCAGGGAGATGTTCTCCTTGCAGGCGGAGGCGAGGAAGATGGAGAGCAAGAACAGTCGAAGGCGTTCAGTGGTGAAGAAGTAGATCGACAGTGCAACGAACGGGACGGAGAGGATTGCCGGCCGAAACCCGGCGTTCATGCCCGCGAGCACCACAGAGCGATGAAGAATGAACAGCCCCATGAAGAGGACGCCAAGTCGCCGACTCTCGAACTGGATTTCGGCTATCTTGCCGACGACGTACGCACCGGCCATCCACGCGACCTGTGTGACCACGAGGAGCGTGACCGCCGACGGAAAGACGAGATAGAACGGAACGACGAGGAAGACGATCGGCATGAAGTGGGTCTGCACGAAGAAGTTGTGACCCAGACCTTTCTGCCAGGATCCGCCGAAGGAAAAGTCGGTCATGAGATTGTACATGACTTGATTAAGAACAGTGATGTCTCCGAGGCCGGTACTTGGTGGAATCGACAGGTAGCCGACGACGTTGACGAACGAGAACAGCGCGAACCCGGCGAGGAGTAGGGTGATCGGACCTGTCGCTTGGAAAGAGACCAGAGGTGACGGCGGAATACGGCCAGATGCGTGGACATTTTCCGGTGATAACCACGGGCGGTTAAATGGCTTTCCACCCAGTTACGGAGGGCTGAAACGGCCGAGGGGCTTCCCGGTTGAAGTCACCACACTGCCACGACCCAGAACCGAGGGACTCGTACGCTTATGTGGCTGAATCACGACCGGCCTATAGGGATGCAAGTCTGCCAGATACACAAGTACTACCACCCGCATGTCGGCGGCATCGAGGGTCACGTCCAGAGACTCGCCGAGGGACTCGCCGCGAGGGGGGGCTCGGTCCGCGTACTCACGTCAACGCCGCGTGGCGTTGGCGGGTCCGAGCGGATCAACGGTGTCGCCGTTCGTCGAACAGGGAGTCTCGGGGAAGCCCTCTCGGTCCCGCTGGCACCGACCTTTCCACTCTGGACGCGTTCGGATGCCTCGGGCGTCGACGTCGCGCACGTCCACCTGCCCGACCCGCTCGCCGTCGTCTCCTACCTCCTGGCGGACCCCGACACGGACCACCTCGTCGCGACGTACCACAGCGACATCGTTAGGCAGACGACCGCACTACGGTTCTACGGCCCGGTACTCGAACGGTTTCTCAACCGAACCGACCGGATCATCACTACCTCGCCGCGCCTGCGCGACAACTCCGCGTTCTTGGCCGACCACCGCGAGAAGTGCACCGTCGTCCCGCTCGGCATCGACGCCGACAAGTTCGGTTCACACGACGGTCCCCATCTCGACGTTCCCGGTGACGACGAGGAACCGGTCGTCCTCTTCGTCGGTCGCCTCATCTACTACAAGGGCGTCGAGTACCTGGTCGAAGCGATAGGGGACGTGGACGCCCGCCTGGTCGTCGTCGGGGACGGTGAACTGCGGCCAGCCCTCGAACGGCAGGCAGAGGACCTCGACGTGGCCGACAGAGTGTTCTTTCTCGGAGGTGTCGGGAGCGACGAACTCCACTCGCTGTACGAACAGGCCGACGTGTTCGCGTTGCCCTCCTGTGCTCCGAGCGAGGCGTTCGGCATCGTCCAGCTAGAGGCAATGGCATACGAGACGCCCGTGGTGAACACAGACCTGCCGACCGGCGTTCCGTGGGTCAGTCAGGATGGTGAAACGGGTCTGACGGTCGATCCGGAGGCCCCCGGACAGTTGGCGGACGCCATCGCGACGCTCGTCGACGACGCCAAGAAGCGACACGAGTTCGGGCGGAACGGCCGTGCGAGGGTCGAAGCGGAGTTCACGACCGAGAAGGCCGTTTCACGCGTTCGTGCGGTATACGATGAACTCGGGGCCGGCGGCCGTCGACGAGCCGGCGATTCGTCGTCCCAGTGCCGAGGAGAGAGTGGACCTGAGACGGAGAAGTGAACTATCCGACCCGGACTGAAGAGGCCGAATCGACGAGACCAATCACATCGATTTTATACCCGCAGGCGATGAATCGACTATGCGCTGGCGATCACCCCCTCACGTATGACTGACTCAGTTTCCCTCTCCGAGAAGGCGCGGGCTCTCAAACGCGTAGCGCTCTATCGCCCCGTTCTCACCGTCGCAGTCATCGGTATCAGCTTCGTCGCCGCACTGCTGGAAGGGATTGGACTCAGCTTCCTCCTGCCAATCATTAGCCTAGCGAGCGAAGGCAAGGGAGCGGTCGACGGGAATCGATACATGGAACTCTTCGTCCAGGTGTACGACTTCTTAGGCATCCCGCTCACGCTCGAGTACGCTGTCTTGGGCGTCACGTTGGTAATGACGGTTCGCTACACGGCGAGTTTTCTCGTCGCCTGGTTCCGGGCGGTACTGGACGCGGATTACATCCGCCATCTCCAGGACAATGCCTTCGAGAACGGGCTGTTGGCGGAGATCAGCTACTTCGACGAGCAGGGGTCCGACGAGATACTGAACGCCATTGTCACGCAGACGCGATACGCGGGACGGGTCATCCGGAAGATAACGACCGTCGTTGAGCAGCTCCTGTTGAGTCTGATGTACGTCGGGATAGCGTTGGTCATCGCACCCGTCCTCACTGTGTCTGCGGCCGTCGTGCTTGGCGGGATTACCTTCCTGACGCGCTCCGTCCTCGAGTCCGGATACTCGGTGGGTGACACGCTCGCCGACGCGAACGAGGGCATCCAAGAGAACGTCCAGGCCGGGATGCAGGGCATCAGGGACGTGAAACTGTACGGGATGATACCGGAACTGTTCGAGCAGTTCACGGCCGCCACCGACAACCTCGTGAACTCGAGGGTGCGACTCCTGCGGAACAAGGCGGCGCTGAACAACTTCTACCAACTCATGTCGGCGATCACGGTGTTCGTACTGATATACGCGGCAATCGCCGTCTCGTCGCTCTCCCTCGCGGGACTGGGGGTGTTCCTGTTCGCTATGTTTCGGCTCGCCCCCCGGATCAGTAACCTCAACGACCTCGTCTACAGCATCGAAGGCGACCTCCCACACCTGGTCAGGACCCAGCAGTTCATCGACGAGCTGGCGGCACGGAACGAACCCGACAAGGGGAGTGAGGAGGTTCCGGACAGCGTCTTCCCGATGGCGTTCGACGACGTGACCTTCCAGTACGGCACCGGCGAGATGGTGTTCGAAGGCCTTTCTTTTTCTGTCTCTCGAGGGGAGTTCGCCGCGTTCGTTGGGCCCTCCGGCGCCGGCAAATCGACGATCGTCGGCCTCCTGACCAGAATGTACCGACCCGACGGTGGAGCGATACGGGCGAACGGGACCCCGATACGCGAGTTCGATGTCACCGAATGGCGGTCCCGCGTATCCGTCGTCCAGCAGAGCCCCCACGTGTTCAACGACACATTACGCCGCAACGTCACCATCGGCGACCGGAACGCCTCCCAGGCAGACGTCGAGCGGGTGTGCGAGATAGCACAGGTGACGGAGTTCCTCGACGACCTGCCAGACGGCTACGACACCGTTCTTGGCGACGACGGAGTTCGGCTCTCGGGCGGGCAGAAACAGCGCGTCGCCATCGCCCGGGCGCTGCTCAAGGACGCCGACCTGCTGGTGCTCGACGAGGCGACGAGCGACCTCGACTCGAACATCGAGGAGTCGGTCCACCGGGCCATCGAGTCGATGGAGCACGATTACGCGATACTGGTCATCGCCCACCGGCTCTCAACGGTGCGCAACGCCGACTGCATATACACCATCGAGGACGGCGAAGTGGTCGAGTCGGGGCGACACGACGAACTCATCGCCAACGGAGGTACTTACGCAAGTCTCTACGAGACGCAAACGCGCGCCCAGTAGTTACCCTCGTTACCCTCGGAGGCGGTCCAGCGCGGCGTCGAGTTCGTCCACAACCCGGTGCTGGTCGTCCTCCGTCATCGAGTGGGCGACCGGGAGCGTGAGCAAGTTGTGGTGGAGTGCGCGAGAAGTTTCGAGCGACCCGATACGTTTCGCGTCCCCGAACGCTTCGGTCTGGTGCAGCGCGTACGTCCCGATCTGTGACTCGATATTCTGTTCGGCAAGTTCCTCGATGAGGAGGTCGCGCGTCTCCTCGCCGCCAGCCTCCACGTAGACACAGTAGCTCTGGTAGACGTGGCTCGCTTCCGCCGGTGTGGCGGGCGGAAGCACCCCTTCGACGGACGAGAGCAGGTCCGTGTAACGACTGGCGAGTTCGCGACGCCGAGCGAGTATTTCGTCGAACTTCTCGAGCTGGGCGACGCCGATAGCCGCGAGGACGTCGCTGAACCGGAAGTTCGTGGCGTCCCTGCGGACGAACCCGATCTGTCCCTTGCGCTGGTCGGTACCGAAGTTCTTGATGCTGCGCATCGTCGCTTCGAGTTCGTCGTCATCGGTGGTGACGACGCCGCCTTCACCTGTGGTAAGGACCTTGCGCGGGTGGAAGCTGAAGACGCTGGCGTCGAACTGTGACCCGACTGGCTGGCCGTCGTAGGCGGCACCGGTGGAACACGCCGCGTCTTCCAGAACCGGGACCCCGGCGTCCGCCGCGACGTCGTTGATCGGGTCGGTCGGAAGCGGTTGTCCACCCCAAGAGACTGGAAGCAGGGCGCCGGTCTCCGACGACACGGCATCGGCCAAAGCCGCGAGGTCGACGTTGTACGTTTCGCGGTCGACATCGACGAGGACCGGTTCAGCACCGACCCGGACCACCGCGTTGGCAGTGGCGGGGTGCGTGAAGTCCGGCAGTGGGACTTCGTCGCCGGACCCGACGCCCAGTGCTTCGAGCGCCAGTTCCATCCCGGTGGTACAGGAGGTGACGGTGACGGCGTGGTCGGCCGCAGCGCGGTCGGCGAACGTCTCCTCGAACTCTTCGGCGAATGGCCCCTGGGTCATATACCCCGATTCGAGGACGGATTCGACGTTCTCCAGTTCTTCCTCGCCTACGACGGGTTCTATCAGCGGGATTCTCTCGGTCATCTGGTCCACTGTTCGTGAGCCAGCACTTGTCGGTGCTGGTTTGGCATGGCGGGTCGGCCTCACCGGAAGGGATTACTGTGTCGACAGGCAACCACGCTACGATGGACATCACGACCGATGCACTCGCTGCGAACGACGACCTCTCCGGAACCGCTGTCGCCGTGTTCGGTCTCGGCAAGATGGGGCTCCCCTTGGCCGGCGTGCTGGCAGATCAGGGCGCTACCGTCACAGGTGTCGACATCGACGCGGAGCGGGTTTCGGCAGTCAACGACGGGAATTCGCCCGTCGCTGAACCGGGCCTGCAAGCGTTACTCGACGACCACGCTGGGTCGGCGCTGACGGCCACGACAGACGGCCCGGATGCGGCCCGTGCCGCCGACGTGATGATCGTCCTGGTTCCCACGCTCGTCGACGACGACTCGGACCCCGACCTGTCGCCAGTTCTCGCGGCGGCCGAAACAATACGGGCGGGCGTTGACGCCGGCGACCTCGTGATTCTGGAGAGCACCGTTCCACCGGGGACGACTGCCGGTGCCTTCGTCGATGCGGTCGAACCTGACGACCTGACCGCAGGTGTGGACTTCTACGTCGCTCATTGTCCCGAGCGCACCTCCTCCGGTCGCGTCATCCGGGACCTCACCGAGTCCTACCCGAAAATAGTCGGCGGCGTCGACGAGGCGTCCACCGAGGCCGCCACGGCGTTCTACGAGACGTTCAACGAACCGGGGGTCTACCCGGTTCCCGAGGCGACGGCCGCGGAGGCAGTCAAGGTGTTCGAGGGCGTCTACCGCGACGTTAACATCGCGCTCGCCAACGAACTCGCGACGGCCTGCGAGGAGTGGGGTATCGACGCCGGGACGGTGTTCGCAGCGGCCAACAGCCAGCCCTACTGCGACATCCACGACCCAGGTATCGGTGTCGGCGGTCACTGCATCCCGGTGTACCCTCACTTCGTGATAGATGAGGCCGAGTCGACGCCCCTCCTGGAGACGGCGCGAGCGGTGAACGACGGCATGCCGGCCCACGCTGTCGAGACGGCCACCGCGCTCCTGCGTGGCGAGGGCGTTTCGCCCGACGACGCACGGGTGCTCGTCCTCGGACTCACCTACCGGCCCGGGGTCGACGAGACCCGGTTCGCGCCCGCGTTTGATGTCCTAGACGAACTCCTCGAGCGGGGAGTGAGCGTGGCCGCACACGACCCCCTCGTATCCGCCACCGAGATAGAATCGACTGGTGCCGAACCGGTCGACGACCCGATCGGCGAGTGGGACGCGGTGATACTGGCGACGGGCCACCGGGAGTACGAGATGCTGGATCTTGAATCGTTGAGAGCGGCGATGGGGACGCCAGTCCTGGTCGACGGACGCGACTTCTTCGACGAGGACGACCTGACCGACTTCGTCGCCGCCCGCATTGGCGACGGAACGGCGCGGACCCGCTGAAACCGTGACAGACTGCCGCCGCGCTTCGCCCTCAGGCGTAGTAGTGCTCTATCTCGCGAGGGCCCTCGACGCCGTTCGCGACATACATCTGGTACCAGATCTCTAAGGCCACAACCTTCCAAAGGACCTTGTAGTGGGGCGTCAGCGCCGGGCTCGGGTCGCGCTCCAGCAGGTCTCTCACGTAGGACCTGTCGACGAACCCCTCGCGGACGATGTGCGGGTCATCCAGGATACAGCGGGCGTGAGGGAGCATCTCGTCGCGGACGAAAGGAAACGTCGGCATCGTGAAGCCCTGCTTGTCTTTGTCGAAGACGGCGGACGGGAGTCGGTCGCGCATCGCGTCCTGAAGAACCTTCTTGCCAGACGCACCCTCGATGGGACCGGTCCCGAACTTCTCGGACTGGGGCAGCGACAGCGCGATTTCGACGAGCCGGTTGTCGAGGAAGGGGACGCGCGATTCAAGCGAGTGGGCCATGCTCATCCGGTCCTCGACGAGGAGGAAGTCGTCCGGTAGCTTGGTGGTGAAGTCCCAGGTGAGCGCCCGCTCCACGAGACCGGCGTCCTCAAGTGACTCGGCATCGGCCAGTCGGTCACGGATCCAGTCCGCCGGGAGGAACTTCTCGGAGAGCGCGTCGCCGAAGACGCGCCGGCGGAAGACGTCGACGTCACCGATCACGTCGCTGTTGAGAAGGATGGCGTAGAGGCGGGCGGGGTCCTCGACGTGGCGCTGGAGCGAGAGATCTTCGAACGCGCCATTGGACTCGAGCCCGTTCTCGGTGAGGTATTCGTCGACCAACTCGTCGGCGGTGTCGCTGATAACCGCGCGCTTTCGCGGGGGCTCCGCCTGCCGGAGTTGGTCGTACTCCTGGAGGCGACTGTAGCGATAGACATATCCGCCGAACAGTTCGTCCGCTCCCAGGCCACCCAGCGCCACGGTCACGTGCTTGCGCATCTCCTGGGCGACGTAGTAGGGGTAGAGGTTCCGCTTGGGTTCGTCGGCGTGCCAGATCATCGCCGGGAAGTCCCGCATGAACTCGCCGTCGAGTGTTATCTCGTGGTGGTCGGTGCCGAAGTGGTCCGCGACGACCCTGGCGTCGGCCCGCTCGTCCCACTCCTGGTCGGCGAATCCCATGCAGAACGTCTTTATCGGGTTATCGCGTATCTCCGACGCCATCGCGACGACGCTGCTCGTGTCGAGTCCACCCGAAAGGTAGAAGCCGACCGGGACGTCGCTGACCAGCTGGCGCTCGACCGCGTTGTACAGCGCGTCCTTGACAGCGCTGGCCGGGTCCGGCGGCGGGTCGGCGTCGACCGACAACGGGCTCCAGTACTCCGTATCCGTTCGGACCAGACCGTCATCGGTGCGTTCTATCTTCAGGACGTGCCCTGGAAGCACGGCGTCGATACCCGAAAAGAGGGTCGTGTGCGAGGGTGTCGACCGGAGTTGCAGGAAGTACTGCAGCGCCTCGGTGTCGACCACGGGGTCCACGAGACCGCTCAGGAGGATGCTCTTCGGTTCGCTGGCGAACGCGAACGCCTCGTCGGCGGCCGCGACGTAGAGGGGCTTGATCCCCGCCCGGTCGCGGGCGAGGACGAGACGTTCGGCCGTCTCGTCCCACAGCGCGACGGCGAACATACCATCGAGGCGATCGAAAAGGCCCGTCCCGAACTCCTCGTAGCCGTGGACGAGGACCTCCGTGTCGGTGGCGGTCGTGAACTCGTGCCCGCGTGCTTCCAGCGTCGATCGGAGTTGCCGGAAGTTGTATATCTCGCCGTTGTAGACGACGGCTACGTCGCCATCCTCGTTGTATATCGGTTGATCGCCCCCGGCCACGTCGATGACCCGCAGGCGGCGACTGCCGAGCATCACCCCGTCGTCGAGGTGGGTGCCCCTGCTGTCCGGGCCGCGGTGGACGAGGCAGTCGGTCATCTCGTTGAGCACGGACTGGTCCTCGACGCCCAACGCCCCACAGATACCACACATTATTCGCTATCGGCGGTCTGGAGCCACTCGTAGGTTCGTTCGAGGCCGTCCCTGAGTTCCGTCTCGGGCGTCCGGTCGAACAGTCGCTGGCACTTGCTCATGTCGGCGTAGAAGTCGTCTATCTCGTCGGGACGCTCCGGCTTGCGTTCGATTTCAGGCTCGACGTCGACGACGTCGGCCATCTCGTGAATCGCGTCGAGGATGGCCGTGTCCGTGCCCCGGCCCATATTGACGACTTCGTTCGCCACGTCGCTCTCCAGGCCGTCGACGATGAACGACGTGATGTCGCGCACGTAGATAAAATCGCGCGTCTGCTGACCGTCGCCGGTGACGAACACGCCGTCGCCGTTCGACAACCGGGAGAGGACGACCGGGACCAGCGCGCCGGACTCGGGGCGCTGGTACGGGCCGTACACGTTGAAGAAGCGGAAAATAAGGTAGTCGAGGTCATACAGTTGCTCGTACACCGCGAGGTACTCCTCGACAGCGTGCTTGGCAACGCCGTAGGGCGACTGTGGCGAGGCGGGGTGGTCCTCCGGAACGGGGACCGTCTCGACTTCGCCGACCAGCGAAGAGGCAGACGAGAAGAGGACCTTCTCCACGTCGTGTTCGCGGGCGGCATCCAGAATATTGAGCGTCCCGACGACGTTTATCTCGGCGTTTCGCTTGGGATCCTCTGTACTCGCGGGGAGGGGGTGGGCGGCGAGGTGCGCGACCGCGTCGACGTCGGCGACGGCCGCGTCGACCGCGGCCTCGTCGGTGACATCGACCTCCCGGTAGGAGACGTTCGATGCGTGGTAGTCGAGTGGTGCGACGTCGCAGGCGAGGACCTGGTGGTCGGTGTCGGCGAGTTCGTCGAGGAGGTTCCGGCCGACGAATCCGGCCGCACCGAAGACGGCGATATCCATGTATAGTGTAGGAGTTAGCGTGCGCTTAGAAGCTTCGATCAGGTGACGATCACCGACCCTACCTGTCCGGAGGGTCGTGGTTTCCCGGGGCGAAATGTACATACGTATCGGAACATAGGAGACAGTTAACGAAGCATGGACGACGAATCGCTGTCTGGCGTCGCCGTCGAAGAAGGGGCGCGGATCGGTGTCTCCGCCGGTGCGGAGTCGTCACCGCCCGACATCGGACCAGAGAGCGTGGTCCGGGCCGGGACCATCGTGTACGACGACGTTACCACTGGGGAGGGGTTCGTTACCGGCCACCACGCCCTCGTCAGGGAGGACACGACACTTGGCAAGGACGTGCTGGTGGGGACCCAGGCGGTCATCGACGGCGCTACGACCGTCGGCGACCGCGTCAGTATGCAGACCGGCGCGTACGTTCCGCGGGAGACGACAATAGGAAGCGACGTCTTCCTCGGTCCCAACGCAACGCTTTTGAACGACCCATACCCGGTTCGGACCGAGCACGACCTCGTGGGACCGACCCTCGAAGACGGCGTGTCCGTCGGCGCGAACGCCACCGTCCTCCCCGGCGTGACCATCGGCGAGGGCGCGTTCGTCGCCGCCGGTACGGTCGTGACCGAAGACGTTCCCGCCGACATGCTGGCCGCCGGCGTTCCGGCGACGCACAGCGACCTCCCGCCACAGCTAGAGGGGAGCAACGACCTATGACGGACATACACATCGCGGACCCGCAGGTGTCCGCGGACGCGAAGGCGGCGGTTGCTGATGTCCTCGACTCTGGGATGCTGGCCGACGGCGAAGTAGTCCGCGAGTTCGAACGGGAGTTCGCCGACTACGTCGGGGTAGACCACGCCGTCGCCACCTCATCGGGCACGAGTGCGCTCCACGCAATGCTCGAGGCCGCGGGAATCGGCGAGGGCGACGTGGTACTGACGACGCCGTTCTCGTTCATCGCGAGCGCGAACGCGGTCCAGCACGCGGGCGCGGACGTGGCGTTCGCCGACGTCCGGCCCGACACGTTCAACCTTGACCCGGAAGCGGTGCGGGAGGTGCTCGCCGAGCGCGACGATGTGACCGCGCTCATGCCGGTCCACCTTTATGGGCTTCCGGCGGACGTGGACGCGTTCCGGGAGATAGCTCGGGAGTACGACCTCCACCTGTTTGAGGACGCCGCACAGGCCCACGGCGCCGAATACGACGGCGAGCACGTCGGGTCGCTGGGTGACGCCGGCGCCTTCTCCTTCTACCCGACGAAGAACATGACGACTGCCGAGGGCGGCATCGTGACGACGGACGACGACCACCTGGCCGAGCGGGCGCGGCGACTCGTCGACCACGGGCGGACCGAGGGGTACGAACACGCCGAGATCGGGTACAACTACCGGATGACCAATGTCACCGCGGCCATCGGTCGGGAGCAGTTACAGCGACTCCCGGCGTGGGTCCGGGCCAGGAGAGAAAACGCAGCAGCGCTGACGGACGGTCTCTCCGCGACCGACGTCGTGACGCCGACGACGCCCGACGGCCGGACGCACGCGTTTCACCAGTACACAGTCCGGACAGACCGGCGTGAGCGTCTCACGTCGGAACTGGATTCTATGGGAGTGGGCTACGGCGTCTACTATCCGATACCCATCCCAGATCAGCCGGCCTACGACCGGCCCGTCTCCTGTCCGCGCGCCGAGCGACTGGGCGACCGCGTCCTCTCGCTGCCCGTCCACCCGGGCGTCGCCGAAGGCGACGTCGAACGCATCGTGGAGGCCGTCCGATGACCGGGGACCCCCTGCCGGTCTCCGTCGTCGGCGCGGGCAACATGGGCGCAAACCACGTCCGGGTGTACGACGAACTGGCCGCTGCGGAACTCGTCGAAGTGGTCGAACCCGACCCGGAGCGAGCAGAGGAGGTTGCCGCGGAGTACGACGTGCCAGTCCACGACGAGGTCGCGGAGATTTCGGAGGCCGTCGCGGCGACCGTCTCCGTTCCTAACGAGCACCACCGGGAGGTCGCCGAGCAGTGTCTCGCGGCCGGACTCGACGTGCTCGTCGAGAAACCGCTCGCGACGACCGTCGACGACGCTGCGGTCATCGTCGAAACCGCCCTCGAGGAAGACGCGATACTCCAGGTCGGCCACATCGAACGATTCAATCCGGCGGTCCATACCCTCCGGGAGTTACTCACCGACCAGGAAATAATCTCCCTGGAGGCCCACCGGTTGGGTCCGTTCAACGAACACCTCTCCGAGGAGAGCGTTGTCTTCGACCTGATGATCCACGACATCGACGTCATCACATCGTTGGTCGATGCACCGCTGCGCCGACTGAACGCCCTCGGCTCGCAGTCACACTCCGAGAAGATCGACCACGCGATAGCCCAGTTCGACTTCGAGGACGGCGTCGTCGGGTCCACGACGGCGAGTCACGTGACCAACGGAAAGGTTCGAACGCTGGACGTGACGACGCGGGACGCCTACGTCACGCTCAACTATCAGGAGCAAGACATCGTCATCCAGCGCCAGGGGACCGAACAGACCACGAAACTACTCGACCACAGCGGCTACCGGACGGAGGCCGTGACCGAAAGCCCCTACATTAGGACGCGTGAACCGCTCAAGAACCAACTCGAACACTTCGTCGAGTGCGTGACGGAGCGACAGACACCGCTCGTGAGCGGGGAGGACGGCGTCAGGGCTGTCGAACTGATGTCGGCGGTCGTCGACGCCATCCTCTCTCCGGACGGCCGTACGGTACCGGAAACGCAACTGGACGGAGCGCGGACTGTGAAAAACGAGAGTGAACTATGAACGGTGAACCTACTTTCGTCTACGTTACCTGTACTGAGGCTGGATTCGAGGTACTCAGAAACCTCCACAGAGAGGGGTATCAGGTCAACCAGGTCGTGTCGCTAACGCCGGATCAAGCCGAGGCAAACGCAGTTTCGGGGTACTATTCGGTCGCTGAGTTTGCGGATACGCACGGGGTTCCTGTTTACTACCCGGAGGAGTACGGAATGGGAACGGCGGCTGATAGACGCCACTTCGAAGACGTTGATGCGGACCTTATGATCGTTAACGGCTGGCAACGGTTGGTCCCGGAGTCGATACTCGCCACGTCTACTCACGGTGCACTCGGAGTGCACGGTAGTGCCTACGGGCTCCCGAAAGGACGGGGTCGGTCACCAATGAACTGGTCACTGATCGAGGATTTGAACCGCTTCCTCCTCTCGGTCATCCGACTCGACGCCGGCGTCGACTCCGGAGCGGTCGTGGAAACGACGAAGTTCGACGTGAACGATTACGACGACATTCGAACGCTCTATCAGAAACTGGTAATCGCCACCACGAATATCCTCGTCGGAACGATAGACCAGATCGTAACCGGTGACTTCGATTTCACGGAGCAATCGGGAGAGGCGACCTACTATCCGAAGCGGACGCCGGAAGACGGCGGGATCCCCTGGGAAGCCCCGACCCGAGAGATTTACAATCTCGTCCGGGCGGTTACGAATCCGTATCCCGGGGCGTTTACCGAGTCCGACGGAACCAGGATCTTGGTCTGGGAGGCCCAACCGTTCTCCGACGACCTCCGGTTCGACGCGGACCCGGGAACCATCGTTCAGGTGTTCGTCACGAGTGGCGATTTCGTCGTCAAGACAGTGGACGGGTCGCTTCTCGTTACTGGTTGGGAGGTACGGGAAGGCGAGTGGGCACCGGAGGAGGGCCTGACCCTCGAATCGTGTGGAACGACCGAACGAGCGGACACCAAACGGAGGAACCAGGAATGAACGAGGTTCGGTTTACGTACGACTGGTACGGGGAGTTTCTAGAGGAGTTGAAGGAGTACGGATACGGATTTCATACGTTTGACGAAGGGGCTCCCGGCGGGTCTGTGGTCCTCCGGCACGACGTCGACTGGTCACCGCGGAAAGCAGTTCGAATCGCAGAAATCGAAGACGAAGCGGACGTTTCCGCAACGTACTTCTTCCTCGTCACGTCGCCCTTCTACAACATCCTAAACGATAGCGTTCGAAAAAAAATCTCCCGGATTCAGGCGCTAGGTCACGATGTCGGTCTTCATTTCAGTACCCACCAGTACTGGGACTGTCAGCCCGATAGACAGGCTCTTGATGACCGAATCGACCGAGAGCTAGATGTCCTTTCGAAAGCCACGGGGAACCGATCGTCCGTAGTTTCCTTCCATAATCCGCCGGAATGGGTGATCAACACTAAGTTCGATGATTTCACGAGTACGTACGAATCGCGGTTCTTCGAAGACCACGAGTACTTCGCAGATTCGAACCAGCGGTGGCGGGAGAGCGGACCAGTCGTGGAGGAGTCAGAAAAGAGACGGGTGCAGATCCTCACCCACCCAGTTCTCTGGGGCGAGCGAGATGGATGGACGACTGACCGCCTCAGGGAGGAGCGTGACCACCTCTATAACCGGATCGATGGGTTTCTCAAGGAGACCGACAGAACGTGGAACGGGAATAACGGACTCGGCTACGTGGACCACGAGGGCAGGAATAGGCCATAAATGAGTGTAGAACATCTTCGAATCGCGTTTATCGGGAACCGAAAACATTCGACGTACGTCCTCCGGCATCTCCTAGAGCGGGGCCGGAACGTAGTCTGTGCAATCGGTGCGACGGGAGAGACAGCCGAGAAACAGGCCGGTAACGATTCGATGGAGAGCGTCTGTGAAGAGTTCGAAGTGCCCCACGTCGAAACTTCCGACATCAATAGTAGACGGGTTCGTAAGTTACTCCGTGAGGCCGATCCACGTATCGGTCTATGCTGTGGGTGGACACAGCTAATCACTGCCGACGTACGAGAGATCCCCGATGACGGTATCCTCGGGTTCCACTTCAGTCCCTTGCCACGGGGCCGAGGCGGTGCCCCAGTGAACTGGCAGATCATCAACGGGCACGACGAAGTAGGAGTCTCACTGTTTCGACTCGTCGGCGAAGTCGACCACGGTGAAATATTTGGACAGACGACCGTACCAATCGAGACCCGCGACGACGTATCGACCGTCTACAACCGATTGACTAACGCGACGTGTTCGGTTCTCGATGAAGTCCTTCCCCAGATCGCAACCCGGTCGATTGAACCTACCGAGCAGTCGTTCGAACACGCGTCGTACTATCCCCGCCGAAAACCGGTCGATGGACTCATTGATTGGGAACGTTCTGCCGATAAACAGTTCAATTGGATACGGGCACAGACGAAACCATATCCGGGTGCATTCACGTTTTACGAGGGAAAGAAGGTTACAATCTGGCAAAGTACTCCCAGGGATGAGAAAACTGATGCCGTGAGCGGGACAGTTTTGCGGTGTGAACCTGGCGGAGGGGTTGATGTCAGTTCGGGAGGGGAGGTGCTCCGTCTGGAACGCGTCGAACTTCACGGAGAAGCGCCCGCGTGGGGTGATTCGTTCGCCGCTCGACACGACGTCGGATGTGGTGATAGATTCGGGGAGCCAAGCGACTTCCCCGATTGGCTGTACACCGGACTTCGTGATGGGAGTGGAGGGTTCGATTTCGAGACTAACGTGTCGAAGGGAGACACTGGTATGATACAAGCCGTCTGTTGCTCGCACGAGCGGGAGCGTTCGGTGGCTGTAACCGTGAGGTTTGGAGAAGTAGAGATCTATAGCCATAGCTTGTGTATCGATGGATGGACAACCTGCACTATCCCCTTTACCCCTCCAGATAGCGGAAGTCGGTTGCTGCGAGTGCGTTTCGAGGAGGATGGAGAGACCGTCGATACTCGGCGAATGATGGTCTACACGCCCGAGAGCGTTCACTGACTGGGGTCTCGTTCTATTTAGGCCCATTCTCGGGCGATAGTTTGGAGGGTGCGAACGTCATGGTCCGACTCCGGGATGGCGGTCAGTGTTTGTCTGAACAGGTTCCTGACTCCGAATCCCTCATATCGTGTGGGGAGAAGCTCTGGCGGACTCTGGTAGTAACGCTCCGGAACGACCGCGGGATGTTCGTTCATGAGACGGGGCTGTCCCCTGCTGGCGCCACGTCGCCAGCAGGGACACAATCCCTACGACGAACTCAAGCGAGTCTCCCGAGACAACGAGATGATTTCACGGGCTCACGCTGTGCCGGCCGTTGAATCCTCGGGGTGAACACGTACTTAATTTGGATTACATATGGCGGAGTGATGCGAAGATCAATCCCGGAATGGAAGCGTCATCAATTAATAGGATTATTATCGCTACTCTAACTGATTATTGTAAGATATGGATCGAACTATAACAGGAGGATGTCTAACTACTAAACGAACCTCCGCTAAATTATTGATTGATTCCGAAGAGCACGAAAGCAGGTGGTTTATATAAGATAGGTTGCAAACTCCTGAGGAGAGTAGGTTTACTCGCGAGTATTTATGACAATAGTGTATCTATCTGCAACAGTTCTCATCCTTCTCGCTATCTTCACCTCTCGTGAGATCAACAACGTTTACCAGAGGGAATACGTTACCTCCGACGGATACTACCACATTCAATACATCGACGAGATCCGTCAAAACGGCCACCGGCTCCCCGAGGAGTTAGACGGTACTGCCACCGGCGTCGTGCCCACGACACCGTTTTTCCTGCACTGGTTGCTCTCATTCATCCCCAGGAGATTCGATAGAACGATAGACACTCACTTCCCCGCAATTGCAGATCTCGCGTATGCACTCCTGTTTTTCCTCCCGTACTTCGTTGGCTTGATCAACTCGTTCGAATTAGCCATCGCCGTCGGGATCTGTCTCGTAACACCGGAATTCACGCGATTCGACATCGCACACGGTAAGAGCATCAGCGCAAGAAAGCCAGGCCTCATACTGACCACCTTCGGTATCTTTTCGTTCACGTGGTGGGTCACTACCGGAGGGCTCCCCTGGTTGATAGCTAGTCTCTGTGCTGTAGCAATCGTGTTGTTGTCGAGTAAATTCGCGATTCAGGCGCTTGTCTTCATCGTCGCGACACTTACTATTGGCGGATATGCCAGCACCCTCCTCATTCTGGTTCTTGGACTTGGACTTGCGACGCTGATGAGTGGCGGTCATCTCATCTATACACTGAGAGCGCACGTTCTATTTCTGAAGGACTATGCGGAGGAGAAACAGTATATCTATCTTGAACCACCAACCAATCCGGTCGAATTGCTCAAACGACTTTCGAGTGTTCGGTCGATCGGTGACTTTGGGCGGACCATACTTACCACAAATGAAATAATGGGTGTCGTCTACAATCCGTTCGTAGTCGCTGTCTCAGTTGTGTATCTGACTGCGGTTTTCACTGAGTGGTCACTACCAGCTGTTCCACACGTGTTCTACGTCTGGATCCTCGGTGGAGTTGTCGGTTTCAGCGTCACTCTTCTCCCCCACATGCAGTTCATCGGTGAGGCGGAGCGGTATCTCGAGTTCGCGTTTTTCCCAAGTGCCATCGTCTTGGCAAAGGCGGTCGATGTCTCAGCACCGTCCACCATAGGATTGATCGTCGCTCTAGTCGTGTTCGGGATATTCGTTATCGCGTTCAATTACTGGCGATACAGGCAGCCATCGAAAGGGAGCGGATTCGAGCGTAACGAGAACTGGCAACGGATGATCGAGGAACTCAATACTATCGAACCGGGAGTACTCGTCTTACAGCCCAGTTCCTACGCCGAGGAAATAATGTATCGAACCGAACACAGCATGGTCCACTTCATGAATCCGCCACACACTCCCGCTGAGTTCGAAAACTTCCGTGACATCCGTAAGGACCACCCCCGAGGGATCACTGACGACGTCGCCTGGCTCTCGGAGAACTACGACCCGGACTACATTCTCTTTAATACACAGCTATATCTCGGCGGTCTCGAAACACCCGAGAAGAGCCCACTCCGGAAGTTCGGTGAGTACGAACTCTACGAGTTCAGTGTGGACGATTAGACGTAGACCGATTCAGTCCTCACGCCAGGGACGTCTGTTTCTTCGGTGGACCTATCCAGCACGGAGTTGCTGAGGAAATCCGAGTAGCTATTCGGAGCCTGTCATAGAATCCAACTCATAGCTTCTCACAGCCCGGACCGTTTCCTCGCTCGTAGTTGGTGATTGCAATAACGAGCCGGAGGCAGAGCGCAAGGAACACTTCTGTTCGTGGGTGGACGCGGCCTCGGGCGCGGACGTGCCCGAGGCCGCAGTCTTTGACCGCGTCGTTGGTTCGTTCGACGCTTGTCCGGTTGTTGTACGTCTCGTCCAAGATGGACTGTTTCAGCTGTACGTCCTCGCTGTGTTCCTCAATTCGGTCTTCGACCCTGTACTCGATGTCTTTCGGGTCGTCAATATTTCGCGGATTGTATGGGGCGATTGGCACGACCCCTGCGGCTAGCAGGTGGTCGTGCCAGTTGAGGATATCGTAGGCGCTGTCTCCAAGCATCCAGACCGGTGTATCGACAGCGAGCGCGTCACGTGTGACGCACATCGCCGTCTCTTGGTCCGCTTGTTTGGCCTGTGTGAACTCCGCTGCGATCGGGATCTTTGCACCAGTTGAGACGATCATACAGCCGAAGCCGTAGTAGAACTCTTCCGCTGTTGGATCGTAGTTCCATGAGGCGGCGTCGTTGTGTTGGATCGCCTCGACGTGGGTCGAATCGATAGAGTACGTGGAGTCGAGCAGGCCGCGGGCGGCGGCTTGCTCGACGAGCCTGTCGAAGATATCGTCGATAACGTGTTCGAGATCGGTGAGAAACCGGTCAACAGTGGCTCTGGACGGCGGTTTGTCGAGTCCGCACTAGTACCAGACAAGGCTTTGCTGGAGTTCTCGTGTGACTGGACGAGTGCCGTAGACGTTCTCGTAGTAGCAGTGCAGAAACCCGCAAAAGAGGTCTGGTGGTTCGTGAACTTGTGTTCGCCCCCGCTTCGAGGGGGCGAACACGTCGTACTCAAGCAGAAACGCGAAGTCCAGATGCTCAAACAGCGGAACTGTCTCGGTGGCCGCGACATTCAAGAAGTCGTCTACCGAAGCTACATCGTGCAGGGTTGCGGTTGTGCTGGACACACTTTCCGCACCCTGCTGCTTCGTACGTGACGCTTTCTATGACAGGCTCTAATTGTTATCATCTGTAGCATATCTTGATTCCCCGACGACTCTCGCTGGTGAGCCAACTGCTTTTGAATAAGGTGGAATATCATCTAAGACTGTTGAGTGGGAACCGATCTCAGCGCCTTTTCCTACCGTTACCCAGTTTCCTACCGTCACTTGTGGATGAACATAAGAATGATCCTCAACAACTGAATGGCCAGATAGCATACATCCGACCGTTAACATCACGTCTTTACCGACGGTCGCATTATGTGGGATGTGAACAAAATTATCTGTCTTTGTCCCATCTCCAATTTTAGTGGTTTTAAACACCCCGCTGTCAACGCAATTGTTGGCACCTAACTCAACCCGGTCTCCAATTTTAATGCCTGCAATGTGCGCTTGCCGGTGAAGTTTCCCAGAATCGTCGCGTGCGAAGCCAAACCCATCAGTCCCAATAACTGTATTCGGTTGAATCCAGCACTCATTTCCAATTTCAACATTGGAGCCAATATAAACAAATGGACCAATTACCGTTTTGTGTCCGATATCTGCCTCAGATGAGACAATTGCAGTTGGATGTATTATAGTTTCTGAACGATTCTCCTTGAAGAAATGGTTATAAATTAGTACAAATGCAGCTTTAGGGTCTTGGCAAGTTATAGCAGTGTTTTCGAAAACATTCCGTCTAGAAGGCTTGCAGATGATTATGCCGGCATTTGAGGCTTCTAACTCGGTATCTTTGGTATACTTTGTGGCGTAGGTGAGGTCCGAAGATTTAGCGGAAGTAACTTCGGAAACACCGGATATGCTAACTTCTTGTCCCATATGACATGTGTTTAAATAACCCCATTCAGAATTTAGATAGTTGACAATATCGTCGGGCCCAATATTCATTGTCTTTCCTCATTCGCGGAAACTACGCTTGACATCGTTTTTGTATCGTTATTCTGCTTATCGATCCAGTTCAAAATGTCGATAAAAACCTCTCTGACACCGTAACCTTCTGCGCGAAGATCTTCAATATTAGTGTCGGCGTTATAATACTCTTGCTTATTATTTTCATAAAAGTCGATTGACGGTGTGTTATAACAGATATGTGTGGGATGGAAGACTAACACTTTCAGCCCTATTTCAGTAAGAAGATTTCTTGGCATAATACTCACGTCCCCTGCTGTGTGACGAAGGAAGACGTCATCCATGAAATAGATTGGCAGCTGGAGAGTACCATCTGGCATTGTAAATGGACTAATTCCATTTTCTCGATACATCATATAGTTGCTCTCATAGACGATATCGTGTTTAGAGTACAATGACCGGAGTTGACTGTGGGCGTATAGAGAGTGAGACCTCAGTCCAATTGCCTGAGGATATTTGGAAGCTATATCATCGAGTACCTCTGATTCAGGCTTTTGAACAAGAAAGTTCGGGTGCAGCGCACGCTCATGGCCGCCAACAGAAAGTCCATCATCATGCGTAGAAAAAAGTGTGCAATCAATATCGTAATCTTGAATAATTGATAATACATCTTCAATTACAGGCTCAGTTGACCACTCCATATCAAGGGTTATGCATATAGTATTCATCACAATTTAATACCTCGCTATAACATTGTTGTTGAAAAGCCACTTAACGTGAGCGGTTTGAAATACGGAAAACCAATCACGGAGCAGGAGTACCCTTTAGTTCTTCAGGGGGCCTTGCGGCTATCTGGAATGTATGGGATGGGAACTTAGCGGAGATTCAACGGTTGGCTGAAACTCGATAATGCGCTACTCGATACCTCTCCCCGGTGCAAGGAGAGTGGGTTAGACTGGCGCAGTGATTCCCTGTCGCTCTCATCGGACATCATCGATGACTATCTCGTTCGCAGACAGGAATTCGAGTGAGGCCTCAGTAGGAGTCGATAGCAAAATCGGGTAGATTCTCTCACGCACCAGAACCGGAAATAGTTCTCTTCGGAGAGGAGTGGAGGCTATCCGACCGTTCACAACTTATTTATTCGACAAAGGGTTTCTAAAGATTGGTATCTGATGACCGCCGGACGTCCCAACGTCGTTCTCCTCGTTCTCGACACCGCACGGGCCGCAAACCTCTCGGTCCACGGATACGAACCGACGACGACGCCGAACATAGAGCGGGTGGCCGGAAACGCAACGGTGTACGAAAACGCTATCACCCCGTCACCGTGGACGTTACCGGCACACGCCTCCGTGTTGAGCGGGCTGTACCCTTCGCATCACGGCACGACCCGGAGTAACGCTCAGTTTGCGGAGGAGATAGAGTTCCTGCCGGAAATCTTCGGGAAGGCGGGTTACGAGACGGCGTGTATCTCCGCTAACAAGTTGTTGTTTCAAGACCCAGTCCTCCGTGATAGTTTCGACCGGTCAGTGCTGACGACCCGTCGGTTTCCAACAGAAACCCCGGAGAGGGGCTACGTCGAACTGCGAGAGGGGTACCAGGGGGTGAATTTCCAGACGCTGGACGAGTTTCTGACGTTCGCGCGGGTCGACGATACTTCCCTTCTCGACGTTATGAACTTGTTCGACCGGTTCTGGCGGAACAAGGTCCTAGACGGGAAGTCGATACAGAGTGCAGCGAAGAACGTCGCTGAGTTCGAACGGGTATTCGACTCCAGTCGGGATAATTTCGTCCTCCTGAACTTCATGGACACCCATCTCAGGTACGAACCCTTGGACCGGTTTTTAGAGGAGGTGCTCCCACCGAAGCTAGCGGCCGAGGACCTCGAAGACGTCAATCAGAACTCCCGGCTCTACAACTACGCGAACGAGGTATCGATGTCCGAGAAGGATTTCAGGCGATTACAGGTCCTGTACGACGGTGCGTATCGGACTGTCGATCACTTCGTTGGCCAGGTGTACGACTACCTAGTAGAGTCCGGGCAGTTCGACAACACGCTCTTCGTCGTACTCGGGGACCACGGCGAAAATCTGGGTGAGAACGGAAAGATGGGGCACTCGCTGTCCGTCAGTGACTACGTGTGCCACGTTCCCCTGATCGTTTCGTATCCCCAGCAACGTGACGGGAACCGGGTCGACAGCCTCGTCCAGACGCACGACGTGTTCAGGACGGTCCTCAAGGAAGTTGATGTCGAGCCAGGAGACACCGTGGGCGACTGGCGGAGTGACGGCACCGTCCTCCCCCGGTCGGAGACAGACCAGGTCCGGTCGTACGCCGTCTCAGAGTATCTCGGTTCCCCGTTCGAGGGAATTCAGAACATCATGGAGGAGTATCAGGACGTTGACTACTCCCAGTACGACTTCGAACTCAAGACCATTTACGACGACGAGGGCCACAAGTACACGACGAAGTCAACGAGAGAGGAGTGGTTACTGCTGCCGCGTCGTGGAGAAAGGCTATCCATAGACGAGAACAGCGAATTGGTCGAGTCGATGCGTACCGAGTTGTACGACCGCGTCGCCGCTTTCGGCCAGACCAAGAGAACTGGACACGACAGATACATCGAAACGACGCTAAAGGACCTCGGGTACATCTAGTTACCTGATAATGTATGATTATACACGTGATTCTCTCGGACGGCGAAGTACGGTACCATCCGCGACAGTGACCTCTGGCAACCAAGAATGAACGATGCCTAGAACTCCCAGAGTGTCCGTCGTCATGGCCGTCTACAACGACGAGGAGCACGTCGCTACTGCAGTCGAAAGCGTCCTGCAGCAGTCCTTCGAGGAGTTCGAGTTCGTCGTCGTCGACGACGGTTCAGATGACGAAACGTGGAACATCGTGAGTGGATATGCCACCGAGGACGAACGGTTCAGGCCGCTACGGAACGAGTCGAACCAGGGGCTTCCGGCGTCGCTCAACAGAGGGATCGACGAGGCCCGAGGTGAGTACGTTGCGAGGATGGATGGCGACGACGTGTCTCGTCCGGAGCGGTTCGATGTCCAGGTCAAGCACCTCGACGCCCACCCGGACACGCACGTGGTCGGCTGTTACGTCGATAGAATCGGCCAGAGAGGGGAGTTTCTGGAGACGCGGCGGTATCGGTCGGGGCGTCGGGACCCAGCGGAAATGAAGGCGAACGGGCCCGGTGTTGCACATCCGTCCGTCATGATGCGGAAGTCCTCGGTAGAGTCGGTCAACGGCTATCGAGAGGCTTTCGCCTACGCCCAAGACCTCGATCTATGGGTCAGGATGGCCGAGGAGTACGGTCCCAACTTCCTCGATATAATCCCGGAGGTTCTCTTTGAGTATAGGATGACTGCGGGGCAATACGATCGAAAAAAGGTGGGTCACGTTTACACCTCCTTCGCCGGCGAGTTTGTCGGGAGAGAGGAGAAACTGCGCGAGGAACTCGACGCGGCAGTGGCACGTCAGCGCGACCAGAACGGTGGTGCCGACCCCGACGTGCTGTATCACTACTCCGCTGGGCGCTACTTGCTCGACCAGAACCGGCGGAGACTGGCATTCGCCCACTTCCGAGACGCGATTCGACACGACCCGACCAACGTCCGCGGATGGTACGGGACCCTCCTGTTACCCCTGCCCATGTCCCTGCGAGGGAGGATAACGTCGTTCGTGAGTCGGACCTAGTGCCGTGAGGAAATCGAATCGTGAAGCTGGAACCGAAAGGGTCTCCCGAGAACTCACGTTTCGGGTCGGAGTCGCCGCGTCGATGGGCCGTAGGTCTTGTTAGCACGGCTCCCGATGGTGAGCGCGGACAGCGGTTCAGGTAAGTTGCCGAACTGCTCGGACCCCTCGGACGCACATACTATAGAAGCGACCGGTAGAGATCGTCGTACCTACTGGCTACGTTCTCCCAGGCGTACTCCGCGACGCTGGCCCGCGGCGATAGCGATGGTGTATCGGAGACGGCTAGTAGCGCCCGTTTCCACTCCTCGATGTCGAGTTCCGAACAGAGGAAGCCGTTCGACTGGTCGTCGACTAGGTTCGAGATATTCCCGCTGTAGAGTCCAACCACCGGTGTTCCACTCGCCAGCGCTTCGAGGACGACGAGGCCGAACCCCTCGCGTTCGAACGGCACAAGCAGAGCCGTCGCGCTCGCGTACTCCCTAGCGAGGACTCCTTTATCGGCAATCGGTGTCCGAATTTCGACGTTCGCACAGTCGGCAGCCTGTCGGCGGAGTTCAGCTCCTTCGGGCCCGTCACCGATGAGTTCGAAGTCGTACTCTGGCATCGCCCGGGCGAGTTCGAGGACGAACTCCGGGTGCTTGTTCCGAGAAAAACTCCCCACGAAGCGGAACACGCCGTCCTCGGTCGGTGCGTTCGCCGGGTTGAACAGGTCCAGGTCGACGCCATTCGGGATGACGTGGATCTCGGCGTCGATCCCCAGATCCTGCTGGGCCCACTTTCGAACGTACTTGCTGACGGCTGTGAGGACGTCAGCTTGCTGGATGAGCCTGGCATTGCCGTCGATAACTTCGTCGACTGGGGGTGCGGCGTGCATCGTGTGAACGATGCGTGCCCCCCGTGCTTTCGCGGCGCCCGCGAGCAGGTCTCTGGTCTGTGGCCCAGTGTGGACGATGTCGTACTTGCTCGCGTAGGTCTTGGCGAAGGTGAGGTGCTTCCAGTTGTTATCCGGTGAGACGGGAACAGTCCGGTCAAAGGGGAGCGACGACCGGTCGTCGGCGTGCGAAAAGGTCGTGATCGAATAGCCGTCGAGGCGGCTACCGACTTCCCGGTGGACCGTCGAAATCGCCCCCCAGTGGTCGATGTAGCAGGGATAGAAGAGAGCGTAGTCGTCCATCGCGTTCTCTATGTCGAGTGCGGGGCAGTTTAAGAGTGTCGCGATGACCAGAAGCGTGGATCAGATACCGAGGCATGTCGAATAGGTTATGCCGCCCGCTCTGCGATACAGTCGTATCCAAGCACGATGTCACCGCCACTCACGTTCTTCGTCGGTTGCGTGTCCTCGTTCAACGTCCGGCGACTCGTCAAGAATCTGGGCTGGATGCTCTCAGGAAGCGATGAGGTCCACCTCATTACGACGGACCCGGCGGCGTTTGAGGGGGAGGGCCATGAGTGCTTCAAACTGTTCGGCGGTGAGTTTGACTCGTCGGTAAGAGGTGAGATCCGTGCGCTCAAAACGTACCTCCGTGCCCACGACCCCGCCGTCCTGACGCAGCTAACACACCCGCCGACCCACGGAACGATGGTCGGCCTGGCGGCGAAGCGGTTCGGCGTCCCGTTCGTCTACCGCTACAGCGGCGACCGGTTCTATGAGTATCGCGTCGCCAGCGGCAAGCAGAAGCTGACGGGGTTCGCGCTCGGCAACGTCCTCGGGCGGGTCCCGCTGTCACTCGCTGACCAGTGTCTCGTTCTCGGTCCCCGTGGCCGGGACAGGCTGACGAATCGTGGCGTCTCCGGCGACGCGATTACCCGTCTCCCGCCGAGTGTGCATGCGGAACGGTTTCGGGAACCGGGTGACGGAACGCCGGTCTGTGTTCCCGGGGGAAGAGAAGTGATCCTGTTCGTCGGTCGCATCTCCCGGCTCAAGGGATCCGGCACGCTACGCGCGACCCTCCCACAGATCCTGGACGATCGGGACGACTTGCAGTTGGTCTTCGTCGGGGCCGAGGAAGAGCGACTCTCGCTGTCTGCATCGGACGCTGACCACGTCACGGTGGTCGGCCCCGTCGACCCCGCGGAGATGCCGGCTTACTACCAGCAAGCGTCGCTGTTAATCCATCCCTCGTTAACGGAGGGCGTGCCGAGGGCGGTCCTCGAATCGCTCGCTGCCGGCACGCCAGTGCTAGTGCGGGACGTCGGCGACGTCACGTCCGTCACCGAGAACACCTTTGTCCGGGACGACGAGTTCGTCGATTCGGTCCGCTCGTTCGAGGACCTTCCACTAGACGACGTGAGGCCGTTCACGAGGGAATCGCTCGCTCCCGCGTACGCCGACTTCTTCGAGTCGTTTCGGTAGTATGGTGCGATTTATAACCCTCCCGACGTGAGTCGAACCATGACCGGCGCGAAGACCATCGTGTTCGGACTCGACGGCGCACATTACGAACTCATCGATCCCTGGATCGAGGCCGGTCACCTTCCGAATGTCGAGCGACTCCTCGCCCGTGGAGTCTCGGCCGACCTCGAAGCCGTGCTCCCGCCCGTGACCTCCCCGAACTGGAAGGCCTACGCCACTGGGAAAAACCCCGGCAAAATCGGCATCTACTGGTGGGAGAACGTCGACACTGACGCCGGTCAGGTCTACTACCCGTCCGAGCGGAAACACCACAACGTCGAGTTCTGGGAGCGCATCGCGGCGGAGGAACCGGTCGGCGTCCTCGGCGTCCCGACGACTTATCCGCCCAAATCCGTCGACGGGTTCCTGGTTGCAGGCGCGCCCGACGGCGAGGACGACGGCTACGCGCACCCGCCCGACCTCGAATCGGAACTCGAAGAGCGCTTCGACTACCGCGTCCTCAAGCGCGGGAAGATATCGGAGGACGGGGCAGCCGCGGCCGAGGAGATACTCGACCTCATCGACCTTCGGTTTACCGTGGCTCGTGAGCTATTTGCCGAGCGCGACGCCTCCTTCCTGCAGGTGACGACGTTCTACCTCAACTCGCTCCAGCACTTCCTCTGGGACGACGAGTACACCCGCCGCGCCTGGGAACAGATCGACGACCACCTCGGCTCGTTTCTCGAAGATGGTTACAATGTCGTCCTGATGAGCGACCACGGCTCGAACAAGGTCCAGACGGTGTTTCACGTCAATACGTGGCTAGAAAGGCAGGGGTACCTCGAACTCGACGCCGGCGTCGCGAACTCATTGCACCGCCTCGGGATCAACACGGGCCGCCTGTCACGGTTCGCCGGCGCTCTCGGGGTTCGGCGACAGGCCAAACGCCTCGCGCCGGCGTGGCTGCTGAACAACGTTCCCGACGCCGAGGGCGGACTGAAGCGGGAAGGGAAGACCGACAACGTCGACTGGGAGGAGTCCACCGCGATCGCGAGCGGACAGGGGCCGGTGTATCTCACGCTGGACGACGACGACCCGGACTACGAACGCGTCCGGTCGGAACTCGTCGCCGAACTCCGGGCGCTCACCGATCCAGAGGGGAACCCCGTCGCGGACGAGGTATACTTTGGGGAGGACATCTACGACGGTCCGTACGTTGACGACGGTCCTGACGTCGTAATAGACCAGGCGAAGGGCGTCCACATACCCGGTGACATCGGCCGCGACGCGGTGTTCACCAGCCCAGCCGAAGACGACTGGCGCGCCGAGAACAAGCGGACGGGGCTGTTCGCAGCGGCGGGCCCGGACTTCGCCCGGGCGGGTCCCGAACAGCTATCGATACTCGACCTGGCACCGACGCTCTTGCACCTTCACGGCTGTGCAGTGCCGAGCGACGTGGACGGGAGTGTCCGGACCGACGTCTTCGCGCCGGACAGCGAGGCGGCCAGCAGAGACCCGACCGTGCGCGAGGTGAGCGAGCGGGAGCGCGAAATCCAGCGGATACGACGCGTCGCTCGCGACCGCGACCTTTAGAGGTAGCCGAGGTCTTCGAGGCGCTGGGCGACGGCGTCGTCCCGGTCGTCCTGGACCTCCTCCAGCACCGTTCGGAGGACGACGACGCTGTATTCCTCAGGCGATTCGAAGCCGGTCTGCTCTGCGCGCTGGGTGAGTCGGTCGTACAACTCGTCGTCGACGTCGAGTTCCATTGGTACACTCGGTCATGCGTCCTAGCATATAGATGCTGGCACTGAGACGGCCACAGCTAGAGGTCCGCGACGGTGACCGGGGTCGAGCGGTCCACCAGGAACGACTGGTACCGCTCGACCCGTTTCGCGACGGCCGGGTCGAGCAGGTCGTAATCGTGGTAACTTGCCATGACGTACGGTGCGTCCGAGTTCAGCAACCGCCATGTGACGGCATGGAATCCTGCCGCAAGCGCTGGATTCGTTAGGAACGCGTCCGCGGTGAGAGGGACGGCGTTGAACTCCCAGGGAGCAGTGAGCAACCGGACCGCGCGACCACCGTACACCGTGAGCGGGAACTCGCGAACGCCCGCGCTGGTGTAGGGATCTGTTCCTCGCGCCGGTTTGAGCGAGAAGTCTCGGGTGATCCCTTGGGCGTCGAGGGCTGAAAGCAAGCGCTCAGAGTACTCCCAGCGGCCTGCTCGGAACGTCGATGGAGTTACGTCGAGGACGTCCTCGAACGTCTCGCAGCCCGTCGCGAGGAGTCTCGCGATGGCGTCCCGGTCGTAATCGGTGAGCCAGTCGGACTCCCCCACCGAAAGCTGTGCGGGGTGGACGTGTAGGCCGACAGCGGAATCACCGTCTAGCCACCGCTCGACGACGGCAGGTCGGTTCCTGACGACAGCTGGCGTCACGAACAACGACGCAGTGAGGTCCGTGTCTGCTAGCATCGCGTCCACCCTGTCGACGCTCGCGAAGGGATCCTCGTCGGGAGCGTGACCACCCGTTAGCGTCCCCTCGACATCGATAGTGACGAGCGACTTCATGTCCCCGTCCCTGTAGCGTCCGTCGCTGGACCGCGTTCGTCCCCGTCGGAGGCCCCGAGCCGCTGGAACGCGTCCAGAATAGAGTCGGTGTACCGTTCCATCGAGTACCGGGCGAGCGTCGGCTCGTCGAGGCCGCTAGATGACTCCAGCGACCGCTCCCGGATGAGTGACGGGAGTCGTTCGACTGGCCCGAGCGCGAGTCGCGGATTGTCGACCTCGGGAAGCACGCCGACGGGTGTCGCATAGACCGGGGTTTCTAGTGCCAGCGCTTCGAGTGCGACCGTCGCGTAGGACTCTTCCTCCGAGGTGAGTAGCAACAGGTCGGCCGCAGCGATACACCCGAGCGTTTCGTCGTGGGGGAGTTCGCCGCCGAACTTGACCCGGTCGGCCACGCCCCGGTTTTCCGCTGCCTCGACCAACGGGTCGCGCTCGGGGCCGTCGCCGACGACGATGAGTCTGTAGTCATCGGGGAGTCTCTCGACGACGTCGATGGCACCCCGACAGTGCTTTATCGGGACGAGTCGACCGACGAAGACGACCAGTTTCTGTTCGGGACCGACGCCGAATCGCTTCCTGACGTCCGCCCGGTCGACTGACTCGCTCGCGTCTCGGATCCGGGGCGCGTTGAGGATGCCGTCCAGCACGGCGACGTCGCTCGGCGTCAAGTCTTTGATGACCTCCTTTACCGGTTGGACGCGACAGAAGACCACGTCTCCCATGAACAGACGGAAGATGATCCGTTCGCGGACGAACTGGAGGGTCCACCTGGGGTCCTCGCTGATTGAGGGCGTGTATCCCACGAACGTGACGAGGGGGAGGCCGTACAGCGTCGACAGGACCTTACCGACCCAGTGGAGCGAGGTAGACGCGGAGTGAACACCGTCGAAGGCCCGGCGGCGGAGCCACCAGACGAGGTAGCAACACAAAACGACGGAGAACGCCGCCCTCGTCACTCGCGCGGACGTGGCGTAGGCCGGGACCCCGCCGGGTTTCGCTTTGAACGGCCGAACGATGTCGACGCCGCTGACTGTTTCGCGTTTCGGCGTCTCCGGCCGACGCGGCGTGAAGACCGTGACGTCGTGGCCCCGCTCCACGGCCAGTTGACAGAACCGCCACCTGGCGTGGGCCCCACCGCTGACGTTCGGGTAGAAGTCTTCGGCGAGAACCAGTAGATTCATAGCTTGGATGGGGAGGCTGACACCGGTTATACCCCATCGAGGTACAAAAAGGACACGGGAAGTGGGCCGTCACTCCACAGGTCGTACCGCGGTTCCGAGCACGTCCCCACCGGAAGACTCGTCCTCGGAGAGGTAGCGGACGGCCAGGGCGATCAGGAGCCAGTAGTAGAGCGTGAACGGCCAGAAGAACAGGCCGGTCATGAACGCGAAGGTGCCAAGCATGACGGTGATGAGGACGAACAGCGTGATCGGTACCGTCTGGATCCCTCGTTCGAGAACGTCCGCCAGCAGTCCGAGTAGAAGCCGGGCGTTGATCCACAGGAAGAGTCCCAGGCCGACGACGCCGGTCTGAATGAGTATACGGAAGTACGTGCTGTCGAATGGATTCGAGGTCAGGAATCGCCGGTCGACGTATCCAACGCCGTGTAGCAGGTCGAACCCGTAGAATTCTACCCCTGCCGCCCAGATTTCGAACCGTGGATTACCGTGTTCGAGGAGGAGGAGGAAGTAGCCGAGGATCTGGTCCAGGTTGAGAAACATGGCGCCGGCGAAGACCAGGCTCCCGAGCGCGAGCGGTGTCTTCCGACGATACAGAACGACGAACAGGGCAAGGCCCACCGCGAACAGGCCGATGTCGTCCCGCGAGCGCGTGAGCATGAGGGCGACGGCCGACAGCGCGAACAGGACCCCGAATCCGGCACGGACTAGCAGGTCCCTGTCCTCGGTGTCGAAGAGGAAGCCGAAGGAGAGCAGACTCGTCAGTAGCATCATCAGGCCCAGCGTGTTCGGATTGCCGGTGAAGGACTGCAATCGTGAACCGAAGAACGCCGAGATGCCACCCGGCTTCGTCTTGAACACCGATTCTTGGAGCAGGTCGGCGGTTATCAGGAAGTTCGGGTCGCCGAAGGCGTGATACAGCGCAAACGCGGCGGTGATAGCGCCACCTGTGGTGAGTCCGGCCAGCAGTCTGTAGACGTCGCGGTCCGTCAGTTCGATACTCAAAAGCGGCACCGTCACCAGTAGTAACATCTCGACGTACGGACGGACGAGGAACGGATACCTCACCAGTCCGGCCTGGAGAAGCGCGACGGAGACGACGGCGAAGTACGCGAGAATACTCGAAGAGAGCCTGAGAGAGAAGCTTCCAGAACGGTAGCTACGCACCAGCCAGTGGAGGAAGAAGACGATGAGCAGCAGTTCCTTCAGGACGGTGGCGACGTAGAACGTGCTCCCGCCGAACTGGAGCGCCGGCCAGGCGGCCCACTTGAGATACGTCCACAGTGGCACCAGTGTCAGGAAGACGACCAGTGCCGAGACGTAATCGTAGTCGACGAGCCTGTACCAGCCGTACAGGACGCTGCCCAGCAGCGGAACGAAGAGGAACGCTGGCCGGATTGCAGCCAGGGCTAGGATGATTGCGAACGGGAGTAGCAGTCGGACGCTCGATAGAGCGACCCGGCCTCGTTGTCGGAGCGACATGACTGTTAGAGGAACCCCCGATAATCGGCAGACGCGACGCTTCTCACGGTATAATTTTTTTTGCTTCACGGATAAAATAGGTACCGGTCGAGCGAGGCGGACGCACAACGTTTACAACGGCCCTTCAATTAACGGTAATCAGTCGACCAGCCTCCCGCATTCGATACCAGATTCAAGCTCCATGGCCAAGAACGTCATCCTCCTCACTATCGACGCGCTGTCTTCCGGTCACGTCGGCCACCTCGGGTACGACCGGCAGACGACGCCCCGATTGGACGAACTCGCAACGAGGGGACTCTCCGGGTCACTCTGCGTCGCACAGAGCTCACATACCCGCGAATCGATGCCTTCGCTCTTCGCCTCGGCGTACCCGTCGCAACTGGGCGGCGTCGGTGCCATCCCGTCGTCCCGCCCGACGCTCGCGACTGTCCTCTCCGACGCGGGCTTCGAGACGGCCGGCTTCCATTCGAATCCCTACCTCTCGCGGGCGTACGATTTCGACAGGGGGTTCGATATTTTCGACGACGCTCTGCCGCTGGCGCGAAATCGGGTCATGACGTTTCTCCACAGAGCACTCAACCACTTCCGGACGCAGCCCTACACCAGGGGAGAAGACCTGAACGAGAAGGGGCGGTCCTGGCTCGACGACACCGTGGCCACGCGGCGATTTCTCTGGCTCCACTACATGGACCCCCACGGGCCGTACCAGCCACCCGCAGCGGACCAGCAGGTATTCCGCGAGGAAGTCGTCGGCGCGCGCCGAGCGAAGGACCTGTGGCGCCGGACGGTCGACGAACCGGAGGCCATCTCGGCCACCGAACGCGCCACGCTCGTCGACCTGTACGACGCCGAGATACGGTACGTCGACAGAATGGTCGGCGAGTTCCTCGATTCGCTCGCCGAGCGCGGTCTGCTCGCCGACTCAGTCGTTGTCATCGCCGCGGACCACGGCGACGCCTTCGGACAGCACGGCGTCTACGGGCACCCGCGACGCCTCTACGAGGAACTGATCCAGGTGCCGCTGGTGATCCTCCTCCCCGACGACCGGATGGGACGGATCGATAGCCCCGTAGAGAACGTTGACCTGGCACCGACGGTTCTCGACGCTCTCGACATCCCCCGCCCTGACGAATTCGTCGGCGAGTCGTTGATCGACGAGGAACTGTGGAGCGAGACTGACGGAGTATCAGCCACTTCTCCTGGGCGAGAGCGGCGCGAAGCCCCGGACGTGTCGCGACTCGAACTGACAGATGTCGCCGTAGCAGAGGCGACCGGTGAGGGAGCCGAGGCCGGTCGGCGCCGTACGGCCATCAGGACTTCGAGGTATAAGCTCCACATCGAGCACGACGTGGAAACGGGCAAGATAGACACCACGGAACTGTACGACGTGGCCGAGGACCCTCGAGAGGAGTCGGAATTGGGAGAAGAAGCAGAACCCGTTCGAGATGCATTGGAGTCGCTGTACCGCACACACTGTGAACGAGTCGCAACCGACGAGTCGGCAACCGGGACCGACGCTGACACCGTCGACGACATCGTAACCGAGCGCCTCGAAGACCTCGGTTATCGCTGACTGAGGGGAACCACGTCCTTTCGCAACCGTTAAAAACGCCACGCGCCCCCTAAGGAGCGTGTCATAGAACTCTCTCACAGCGTCAAGTCGGGTGATTCGCAGTTACCCCACACAGTTAATTAGGCCCATTTCAGGGATTTCGACCGCCCGACGGCGTCGAGGTGTGTGAACTTTTCTGTGACGGGCACCGTACAGCAGCGTATTCGCATCTTCTAGATGGTCGATCTCGTCGAACACGACGAGGTGCGTCCCACCGATGTGATCGAACTGTCGGTATAGCTCGTCGAACGCATCTCCAGTCCCGAGTCCCCGCTCTGGGAATCGACTGGCGTGTTCCGGAAGTCACCCGCTGACAAGGCTGCGAATCCCGGTTCCGAACACCGAGGGAGTCCCGAAGAACGCCTCGCGGGCAGCAACTACTCGCCGACGCTGTTGAGCGCGCTATTCAACTCGAAGAGCTCGCGGACGACATCGCTGTCCGCGACCCGATACCGTGGTGGTGACGTGTTCGGAACTTCCTCGATGAGTTCGACCTCACACAAGAGGTCCGTGTAGTTGCCAACGGTTTGGCGCGTGACGCCGGTGTGCTCTGCGAGTTCGGTTTTGTTGAACTCACGGTTTGGCGGGAGATCGAGCAACGCGTCGATAAGAATCGGGATCGCATCGTGCTGCGTGAGGTAGAGCCACCCGCTCGGGTGTTCCTTTCGGAGTTCCTTCTTCGCCCCGCGGTCATCCTCGTGCTCCATACTGCTCATGCAGAGAGATACCATCTGTATGTGTATAAGCGTTCCCACTAGCGTTAACCGTCATTAACAGTCTTTATATGAGAGTGGATTCATCTCTCCGTTATGGAGAAGCCGTCGGTGAAATGTGCCCTCCTGGCGACGATGATAGCGAAACACAGGTGGGGTACACCGATCATGGAAGAGGCACTCCTCAATCTCTCAGCGATCGACGGGGACTACCCGACCGCGCGAGATGTCTACGCCGATCTTCGCAGCGAACCCTACATCACCTACCGTGGAAACCGCGGTATAGAACTCAACAAGAGCTGCTTCGACAAACTCGCCGATGTCCTCTACCACGAATGCGGCTGGGAAGCGTGGGAGATAGACAGTCGCCTGAAACACTATGAGGGTATCGAAGAGCACGATTGGAAGTGACTCCACTATACTGAATATTGATCACGCCCTCCTTACGTCCATCCTCACCCCACCCCACCGTGTCAAGTGTTCTTTCCAATGCAGGGTGGAACCACATCCTCCGACACCCCACCGTGTCAAGTGTTCAAACAGGATGATTCGGGGCTACTCGAACAGACTTCAACCGAATCCACCAAGTTACGTGATCTGTGTCGCCACGCTCGTTGGGAGCGCGATAGAGTCGAAATCTCGGACCACGTCACCGACGATATCCAAATCAACATCGAACTCGTACTGGTAGTAGTGCCCACCTGCCCGCCCCTCATTTTTCATCTGTCGCCTAAGGATGCCGAGCATCGCCAGGTCCGCGAGATGATCGTGCATGCGGCGACGGACGAGCGGGTCGACATTAGAGCCCTCTGCGATACGTCGATATAGCGGATACACGTCGCGGATCCGTGCCGGGGTCTCCTGTTCGAATGCGAGCTGTAACATCGCCACGAGCGCGAGATGCCCGTGTTTCGTCAGCTCACGCATCCCGTGTTCGACCTGGCTCTGCTCGAGTTTTTCACGAGCCTGATGAACGTGGTCCTCCGTCAGTCGCTCCTCGCCGTTCGTCCGTGCAATCTCACCGGATTTATAAAGAATATCCAATGCCTGACGGGCGCTGCCCGTGTCCTGCGCCGCGATAGCGGCGCACAACGCAATCACGGCGTCATCCACCGCGTCATCGTACATCGCACCGGTCACTCGCTCTTTGAGGATGGCCTGCAGTTCCGGAGCGTTGTACGGCGAGAAGTGAATCTCTTCCTCACAAAGGGTGTCTTTCACCTTCGGAGAGAGGTTGTCGCGAAAGCCGAAATCGTTGCTGATGCCGATCACGCCCGGTTTCGCCTCCGAGAGGTAGCCGTTCGACCGGGCTCGCGGAATCTCGTACAGGATCTCGTCGTCGCTGCCGATATGGTCGATCTCGTCAAGGACGAGGAGAATCGTCCCGCCGATCTGATCGAGTTCCTCGTACAGGATGTCGAACACGCGCTGTTGTGGATACCCGGTTGTGCTAATCCGGTCGTCTCTGGGTCGCAGTTGATTCACGAGGTTGACCGCAACTTGGTAGGACGACGATAGGTTCGTACAGTTGAGCCAGCAGAGCGAGAGTTCGACATCGTCGTACTGGTCCGTATCTCGCTGTAGTTGGTTCAATAGATAGCGGGACACTGCCGTCTTCCCGACGCCCGTTTTTCCGTACAAGAAAATATTTCTAGGTTGTGCGCCGTTGACGATTGGCTGAAGCGCGGCCATGTACGTCGAAATTTCGTCTTCGCGAGCGGTAATCGAATCCGGCTGATAATCCTCGCGGAGCATGTCCTCGTCGCGGAAGATTTCCGTATCCCGTGTGAACGTAGCCATCCTCTAATGCATTTGATTCGGCTCGCATGTATAAAACCACCGCGTCAAGTGTATTGTATGAAAATACAACTCGCCGATGTCTGCCGGTTAGCACTTGACGTAGTGGAGTGTCGCTTAATGACCCTTCACCGATAGCAATCAAGAGTAATATTCGGAATAGTGGGGTGGGGCATGGAGACATCCAGCTACCCACGTCGAACACTTGACACGGTGGGGTGTGTCGTGTGACCTATCTTGGATTCTTTCGAAGAACACTCGACACGGTGGGGTGGGGCATTAAGATATCCAGTTACCCACGCCGAACACTTGACACGGTGGGGTGTGTCGTGTGACCTATCTTGGATTCTTTCGAAGAACACTCGACACGGTGGGGTGGGGGATCCAATTGCTGCTCCGATGAGACAAGCACTCGACACGGTGGGGTGCTGAGCACTTACCTCGCTTTGCTCCACCGACCCGCTGGTTCATCTGTTATATACTCGTATCTCTCCAAGGAAGAGAGGGGAAGCATACGAAACGGACTCTCAGTTCATTGTGTCGGCCTCCGTGCCCGCCTCCAAGCCGGCCAGAATGACACCCGAAACTGATTGTTCTACGTCAACACATCGATGGCTCGTCCCACTCTCGATTCAGCTAATTACACATAAAAGATTGTTTGACGCCTTTCAGATGATTTTTGTCGGTTACGTCACCGCCCGTCGACGCTGGCCTGCCACCACAGATCCGTCACCACCGCACGGCCAACAGGCCACCAGTGACAGCCGGTCCATTCTGCCTCATGCCGGTACCCCCCATGGCCGTCCGGGCGCGGTTCGAACTGTATCCGTCGCCACATGCCACTGTGGTCTCTGTAGCGGATTTCGAGTGACTCGCCGGTCGATGCATGGTCAGTTGCTGTGCCGTCAGTGCCCGGGTTCTCACCTGACGCACATTCGTTTTCAGACATGGGCCGTGACACCCGGACCGCTTTCCAGGCGTCACTCCGCCACGCAACTGAATACTTTCCGAATATACTATCTTTAGCAGTGTATATTGGTAATCTTCTTAATTTAAACGCAAGAATAGAACGAACAGATTGTTGAGCGAGATAATTACAACCAGTCAGTTGTGATGTACGTCACCGTATCCATCGCCTCTCGATTGGAGAACGCTTCGATAACTCGCTGGATGATGTGGTAGAGTTCGTGCGGGGGAAGCGACTGGTCGGGGACATAGAACACGCCACTGTGTGAATCGGCCGGTAGTTGGACGAAGTCGTCGTCGCTGGTGACGATGAGACGGCTTTCTTCGACGGCGTACTGGCAAATCATAGTGTCGTCGACGCCTTCACCCAACTCGCTCACGTCGACTACACGTTCCACGTCATGACCTGCTTTGTCGAGTTTGTCAGCCAGCGGAGCCGCGATGTTTTCGTCAAGCAGAAACGACACCTGCATGACTACGATTCCGACAGATCCTCGGGACCGGTGATGATTCTGGGGTCGTCTTCTGCGGATTCGTGAAGTTCCCGACGGCGTTCTTCAACCGCCCGCATCTCTTCGGGGTTGTCGTGATAGTACGCCAGTGCGTGGTAGACTTCCGCGGCGGTGAGGTCAAAGCGGTCTGCAACCGTCTGCGCGTCGAGGCCGCGCTCTTCGACCAGCACGTGGATGTGGCTCACGGTGATTCGCCGGTCCCGAATGTGGGGCTCGTCGTGAATCTCTGACTCGTCACCTGAGACGACGGTATTCAACTGGTCTGACATAGTGTAAAGTACCATTGCAGTGGGCTTTAGTCTTTGCAGGCATGGAAGGTTGGTAGTGAGTGATTTGCGGGGGAACAGCCAGTCCGTGCGCTTTCAATGTGATCGAAGCAACCATCCTCCCGAAGAATAACTTCCGCCAACTACGTCACCGCCCGTTGACGCTGGTTTGCCACCACAGGTCCGTCACCGTCTCACGGCCGACGGGGCGCCAGTGACAGCCAGTCCATTCTGCCTCATGCGGGTCCACCCAGGGCCGTCCGGGCGTGGTTCGAACCGCACCCGTCGCCACAGGCCACCGTGGTCTCTACACTGGATCTCGAGTGACTCGTCCGTCGATGCATGACCAGTTGCTGTGCCGTCAGTACCCGGGTTCTCACCGGACGCACATTCGTTTTCAGACATGATTCGTGACACCAGGAAGGTTTTCGAGGCGCCACTCCGCCACGTGGCTGAATACCTTTCGAGTACACTGCTTTTACTCCGTGTCACTTCGCAAAACCTCTTGATCAGTCACTTTCTAGGCGTATCGAGTAGCTGTTTCATCTGTCGGTCACTGAACTCCCGGTTGGAACGGCTGGCGAAGTCCAGTTCGTACCCAGTGGGGGGCCGTAGAACCGCAAAATACCTCGGATGGCAGCGGTCCAACCTACGGCGGGTTAGTGGCGTTGTTGAGCGGGGCGACACTCCCGGTATCGTAGCCAGCCCGCCACAACTGATGGACGGCACGGGCGACGAGGACGAGTTCCGTCACGCTGATACAGGACTTGCCGACGTCGCCGTCATCACTCGACGCGTTTGGCGGCGGGTGGTAGTGGGCGTCGCTGTCGGGCTCGGTGTACTCGTGTGGATGGCTATCCCACCGAAGATTCCGTCCCACGTCGTCGCTGTAGTGAACGTTGTAATCACTCTGTACCGACCACCGGACAGTGATAGTCGCACTCGTCGCTTCGCCGATACCGTCATCGAGTCGAAGACGCAGTTCGCTTGGACTCACCGGATCGTCTAGCCATCCGCTCGCGAGGGGTTCGAGACGCTCGAACTCGGTTCGAAAGTCGTGGAGTGCGCCGGCGTCGATAGCGCCCCGAAACGAGTGTGTTTCGGAATCCTCCATCAGTCAGCCGATGACGCCTGCCGGGTCGCCGTGCTCCTCAGAGCCACTGTCGTGCCCGACGGCGTCGGTCGCGTCCGCGAGCGCGAGCGCGGCCCGTGCGAGCTTGAGGTTCCGACGTGCCGTCTGCCACTCTGTCACCGCCGCCGCGTCCAGCCCGGTGTCGTCGATGGCGGCAGCATATGGCGATTCCACCCCGGTCTCGTCCTCGAACTCGCGAACGGTCTCCCGAAGCTCCGTGACGCGTGCCGACAGCGTCTCGACGTCGACCGAATCGAGTATCTGCTGGGCGCGTTCGAGGACGACCGATCGGGGGGCACGTTTGTACCACGTTCCGCGCTTGTCTGCGGGGGAGACTGCCTCGACGAATCCGTCCTCGGTGAGGGCCTCCAGATGCTTCCGTGCGGTCGTCTCAGAGGTCAGCGCACGCTCAGCGATGGTGGCAACCGACTGGGCATCGTACGTCCGCTTCATTACGGTTCGAACCCGCTCGCCGGGACTCGTGTCCGCCTGCCACTCCTCGATGACGCGCTCGTTCACCTCAGCGGGGTCGTCGGTCATACGTAGCATAGTAGATACAAGTATATTAATCTGAGGAACAGTATTCTTGTTATGACTGTCGTAGGATACTCTCGCAGCTGTGCGAGATTCCTCACTCCCACAGCGTCTTGATGCGCTCTTGATGCCGTTGAGGACGAGCTGGCCCACTTGAACACCTCCCCCGTGTTCACGGGAATCCTACCATGAGATTTCACCAACCAGACATTCTAACTAGCCGGCGTTGTGGGATGCTGAGGCGATGTCTCGGAGTTGTTGACCGGTCCGTCCAAGCCCCCGGCATGCGTCCACTCATCCGCGTGTCAAACGATGAGCGATGCGACCAAGCTGTCTGTCTCGTTGCTGTATGGGACAAAAAATTCGTTTTTGGGAAAATTTGTTATTCAGCTCACACGAGCGTACTACTATCTCGGTCGAAACAGATTCGCACGGGCGGCTGTACCTGTCCTCAGAACTACGGCAAAAATACGGTAAGAAGTTCCATATCGTTGAGTACGAGGATCGGCTTGAACTCATCCCCATTGATGAGGATCCACTCCAAACAGTTCGTGAAGCTACTGGTGATGCGTTCGAGGGGAAGTCGACTGAAGAACTTCGCGAGGGGCACGGGAGCAGGCGAAAGAGGATGCGGAGGCAGGATTCGAACGAGCAAAAAGTGCCGCGGAGGGTAGCGACAATTGACTGCGCCCGTTGAACCCGACTTTCTTCTGGCTCTCGCCAAAGATGCTGACTGGCTCAAAGATTGAGCGGAGGACGCCCTCGAAGAACACGATGTCGTAACATCATCGTACGCGTATCTGGAGGTGCTACTCATCCGAGAGCAACACGAGTTTGATTACATCAAATTGTTCTCAAATATGCTTGATATTGTCCCTGTTGAGAGCGACGAAGAGCAGCAGATCGTGCTCAAAGCCGTGAACTACTTCGAAGAGGGAATGACCGCGTTCGACTCCTTCCACGCGGCCACCGCCGAGACACGCGGGTATCCAATCTTGGGCTCCGACAAAGCGTATGATGGTGTCGGTTCGGAGCGGCTTCCGTTAGAGCCGACCGACGACGAGTGGTGTCTCAGGGGATATCCCTCGGGAGAAACAACACCGAAGCAGCATCGAAATCCGATCGGTTCGAAGGGACAAAGCGGACCTCAAACAGGGGCAGTTGACCGAACTCCTCGATAGCGGTTGTGGGGACGCAGTTGGTTTGTGAGAAAGCTCTCCTGCCTCCAGACCACCTTCGACATGAGCAACGGAGTGGTACCGCTCATGCCGGCGTCGATACTGACCGCAGATGGGTGATTACACACGCGATCTCAACCGAAAACAGACGCCAGGCAGGCGCACTACCCTTGTGCTCGTTCCAGAATCGCATCACGTGCCCTCTTCGCACATTCTCGGCCGCCGCGGTCAAAGTGCAGCGTGTTTGGGTTGACCGGATCGCTCAGCAGGCCGCCACTTTCGACCGGGACGTCGACCTGCTCGATTTGAATGTAGCCGATGGTGATGCCCCCGTCATAGTCGACGCCAGTTATCTCCGCGACTGGAACCTTCCGGTCGCCGAAATTCGAGTGGTCGACGCGCGTAATCGCGACGTAATCGTCGTAGACCGCGAGGGTACCGTCCTGGAACTCACAGACGACATCTGCATCCGGATGGTCGTCTGAAGGTTCAGCGCCCGCGTCGGTGTCGCCACCGCGGCCCCACGGGAAGTCAATCATGACCCCTATGTACTATTAGCTGTCGCAAAAGCGTTTGGCACAGCACAATTGAAAATACGAGAGCACCGGGGGCCACGACGACAGTCATTCGTATGACTCATCGAGAAACGCCCGCGTCAGCGCCGCAACTTCAGAGCGAAACGCCTGCATATCGACCGGGTCCGAGCCGTGGTAGAGCCGTTTGTGCTCTTCCCGGACAATGTCCTCAATCGTTCGCTCGTAGAGCGTCTCGACCGTCACTGCCTGCTCGTGATCTTCCAGTTTGGCAGTGAGCTTTCCGAACCGCTGCTGTGTCGCGTAGCGGCGGGCCAGAGCTGATGCATCGCCGTCGACCGGGATCTCCTCCGCAACCTCCTGAAAATCGGAATGAAGCAGTTTTGCCCGGCCGCCGCGCTTGTTCCGGAGCACGACGCCTTCGGCCGGCCCGTCGTACCACGCTGACTGCGGTATCTCGTAGCTGGCCGGATCGAACTCCTGAGCCCGTCGTTCGCGTTCGACGGCGTTGACGGGCTGGAGACCGAGCCGGTCGAAAATCCCCTCGACAGCGTCCGGCGAGAGGAACCGGCCGTCCGCCGTTGACCAGACTTCGAAGCCGAGAAACGACGGCGTGCGCTCCCAGTCGTAGTCGATTGTATGGTGGTGCATCGCTTCGCCGAAGAAAACGTACATCTCGACGTCGTCAACGGCCCGCCGGAGCGCGTCTCGGTCGAGGTTGTCACGGATGTGTCGGACGGCATGGCGGTACGGCTCTGGAATCGCGTCGGGGTCGTCGTAGACATGGCTCCGGTCGCCAAAGTGGAGAAGCCCTGACTGCTGCAACTGAAAGCGCATGTTCGCCCCGTCGACCTTCTCCAGAATCCACAGGTGTCCCTCCTCAAAGAGATCGTCAGGGGCATCCTCGACGCGTGGAATCGACGGGAACTGTTTCATTGCCATGTTGTTTCTGTATCAACCGCTGCCTACTGACTATTGATAATGTCAACCTGCGTTTCAACAGTCTCTATGACTCGTGAGATTCTAGTCTCGTGCCACAGTCCGGACACTCGCCGTCGGTGATGGTAAGCTCTGCATCACAGGCCGGGCAGTAGTCGCGATAACACGCTGGGTCGCCCATATTACAGATATATTCCGGAGGTGTGAGAGCGTTTCCCCGATTGTACTCACCCTCCGATGAAAGACTTACGCAGAGGTGAAGCATAACCGACCCGTACTGTGGCTATCAGTATAGCCTCTCGATTTTCAGACACTATCCGTATAGTGGTAATGGCCTTGTGCGCAATTCGTCTAGAATCCGTATGAGCAACACCGGCGACCAGGGGTCGACGGCCGAGGCGGACCAGCCAGTCGATGGCGCCGGGTACGGTCCGGCCAGCCCATCGGAGACAGATGGGACGGCACGCGAGAAAAGCCTCGGCGTCGACCTGTGTCTGAGTCATCCGGAGCTGATTCTGACGGATGCGATCCAGAGCAGTCCGGACGTGACCGTCTGTCCGGAGCAAATGGTCGACGATGGGGCGTCGAGCTTCCTAGTCATAGCGGTTGCGGGAGAGACGCTCGATCAGTTCGAGACAGAACTGAAGAGAGATAGCACGGTGTGTGACCCGGTCGTATTAGACTGGACGGAGACGAGCCGCGTCTACCGGATCGAGGTGGCAGACAGCGCAGTTCGAGTCACGCCGTCGCTCGTCCGCGCTGGCGGTCGGGTGTTCGACATGGAGGGCACGGGAGGGCAGTGGCTGGTACACGCACAGTTTCGGTCGCGGTCGGCGCTGTCGCAGTTCCGCTCCGAGTGCTCGGAACGGGACATTACGTTTAGACTCGACCGGCTGTACTGGACTACCGGCGAAGCAAATGCCGGCGCGTGCGGGCTGACCGCAGACCAGCAAGTCGCGCTTGAGACGGCCCACAAGGAGGGGTATTTTGACGTGCCTCGCGGGATCTCGCAGGCTGAACTGGCGGACAAGCTCGATATCTCCCCATCGGCGATGTCACAGCGGATTCGGCGCGGGATGGACCAGGTCATCGGGTCGGAGCTCGGACTGTCCGAGGAGTGAGTGGTGGACCCGCGGGCGTGTCATTGGATTTTCAAGTGTGCCACGAAGTGACAATGTATTTATGGGCCAAAAAGGATATTGCTCCGCTGTGACACCCGTACTGTATGAGACACCGAATCGTGAGCGGGATCTGCGCTTTGCTGCTTTTGTTGACAGTCGCGTCTGTCTCCGTAGGTGTCGCTGCCGCAACGGACGGCGGGCAGTACGCTGAGTACACGGCGACAGTCAACGAAACTGAGCCAGTGATCGAGTCGGCCGAACCCACACAGGCAGTCGGGAACGGGCCGAACGGGACCGCCTACGTCTGGGAACAAATAGACGGCGAGCGTGCCAGTACCTATCGACTGTCCGTGGCCGTTAGTTCGCCGCAAGAAGATCTCTCGGTCTGTGCGCTCGCGAACGGTTCGACGACGTGTACACCAGTCAGCCCGAACGGGACTGCAACCCTCACGACCCCCGGAACTGCGGGACTCGATGATCTCTCTGTCTCTCTCTACAACACGAGCTCAGACGCCACGCTGGATACGCGTTCGGTATCTCTGCAGCCGATTCAGCGCGCTGGTGATGTTGACGGCGACGGGCTCAACAACAGCAACGAGGTGTCTCAGGGGACAAACCTCACTGAAGCCGACACCGACGGCGACGGCCTGTCGGACGGTGCGGAGGTCCACCAGCAGGGGACGGATCCGACGGCCGTGGACACTGACGCAGACGGTGTCGCCGACAGGACCGAGATTCAACAGGGCACTGACCCGCGACAGGTCGACACGGACGGCGACGGGCTCTCGGACGAACGTGAACTGGCTCTCGGGACGAACCCGACTGTCGCTGATACCGACGGCGACGGGCTGTCTGACCAGCGAGAGGCGTCCGGGGAGACCGACCCGACCGACGCGGATACGGACAACGATGGGGTCGTCGACGGTCGAGAGCTGGAGATCGGCACGAACCCCGTTCAGGCGGATACTGACGAGGACGGAGTCGCAGACGGGCGGGAGCTGTCCCTCGGCACGGACCCGACGGTCGCAGACACTGACGGAGATGGGGTAGCAGATGGGGCAGAGCTCGAGGCAGGGACCGAACCTACAGAGAGCGATACGGACGGTGACGGCCTCGATGACGGCACGGAACTGGCGGCTGGCACGTCTCCAACCACCGCTGATACGGACGCCGACGGTCTCAGCGACGGGCGAGAGGTTTCGGACCTCGGAACGGACCCGCTCGCGGCCGATTCGGACGGTGACTTCCTGACCGACCGGCAGGAAATCGCCTGGGGAACGAATCCGAACAGTGCGCTGACGCCCGCGTGGGTCACGAGTTCGCTTCTCGGGTTCCTCGTCGGGATCGGACTGACAGTTGTGGGGATCAGGCGTGGCTGGATCACAGGGCTCTCCGCGGCGGCCAGACTGTTCATCTATCGCCGCCTCGAACTGGATCGGGAGATCATCGAGGTCAACCGTGAAATCGAAGCCACGGACGGGACGAAGTCCGATAGCGCGAGTATCGACGCGGACACCGCGGCTGAAGCCTTCGGGCAAGCCGACCGGGAGTTCATGCCCGACGAGCGGCTCGTGAAGCTGATGCTGCAAACCGAGAGTGGCCGCATGCACCAGACCGACATCGTCGAGGCGACGGACTGGTCGAAAGCGAAGGTCAGCCGCCTCCTCTCGAAGATGGTCGACGACGACGAAGTCGTGAAGATCCGTCTCGGCCGTGAAAACCTCATCTGTCTGGAGCGGGCGAAACCCGCAGCCGCGAACTCGCCCCACGCGGACGACATCAAGCCGCCGACGCCCGGCGGATAAGCCGGTTCACGGCCCAGACAGCGTGGTCGGTAGTGACATCACTGTTCACTCCCGGCGTTTCTGGGGTGCGTTTCCGTTGAGTGCAACTGTTCGTCACCGTCACAGCAGTCGCGGCTGAAGCCACAGCTATAGTCGGCAGATACAGAGAAACGATACTTTCCGCCTTCTGAGCGTTCTACCTCCAACAAACGGCAGAAGCAGCCCGATATACAACGCCTGCCGCAGCTGCGGATATGTCTTTCTGCAGACATTACTTGGCGTCGTAGTGATGAAACAATTCGGTATGTTGTGTGAAACAGTCATGGAACAAGTTTCCTGCCCCGGAACCCCGATAAATCGGTGTAAAAGCCCTTCAGAATGCCGTTTTATCGTGCACTGTCCTGAAGTAAGTCGGCCATTATCGACCCGTTAAATCGGTGAAACAGTCGCAATCGGCGGAACAGTCGACCCGGTATATGTCGGATGCTGGAAAAGGGAGAAGCGAACATGTCGATAGCTGAAACGACTTCCGAACCCACGACAACGGAGACCGAGGAGTCCGCGACAGAGGAGTCGTCGTCTGCGGAGTCCACGTCGGACGACGAACTCACCCGCGACGACCTCTTCCACGTCCTCCAGTGTCGTCGCCGCCGCCTGGTCCTCAAGTACCTCCACGAGCACCCCGGCGATGAGCCGGCCGATATGAGCGATATCGCCGAACACATCGCGGCACTGGAACACGACACGACGGTCGACTCGCTCCGCTCGAAACAGCGCCAGCGCGTCTACATCGCGCTGTATCAGTCCCACCTCCCGAAGATGGACGATGCGGGCGTCATCAACTACAATCAGGACCGCGGACTCGTCGAAGCGACCGCACTCGCGGACTCCTTCGACGGGTATCTCGACGAGGAACCATCGCTCCTGTCGACGCCTGCTTCGGAGTCGAGGCCGTCGACCGAGGCTGTCACTGACTCCGACCAGCCAGGAGCTCACACGTCTGTCGATGAACGGTGGTCCAGACGGTATCTCGGGACCGCGTGCGCTACGTTGGTCGCAGTTGGTGGCCTCGCACTCAGCGGGGCCGCAGTGCCAGGCGTCGCAGTCGCGCTCGTCGTGAGCGTGGTGTTTGTAGCGCTGGCGCTGAGCCATCGGCTCGCATTGACCCCGCAATCGCTTGCTGACCGTCTACGGACCGCTCTCACCCAAGAGTCGTAAGCTCGCACTGGACAGATGCGTGCACACAGCGGTACATCCGGAGGGCGATAACGCATGCCACCGACAGTCGGACTCGACGCAACTCTCGACGACGGGGAGACGACTGTGTCCCCAGACCAGGACGGCCTCAACGACGCGACGGTCTTCGATATCCTCGGGAATGAGCGCCGCCGCGCATGCCTGCACTGTCTCGCCGAACACGAGACGGAGTTGTCTGTCAGTGCGCTGGGCCGGCAGGTGGCGCGTGTGGTCGCTGATGCAGAGACCGATAGTGACGAACTCTACGACAGCGTGTACATTTCACTCTGCCAGACACACCTGCCCAAGCTCGACGCTGTCGGGCTGGTCAAGTACGACCAAGACCGAAAGCGGGTCGGGCAGGGACCCAGATTCGACGCTATCAGAGACCAGTTCGAAGCGTCCCGCACAATCGAGGAACAGTCGAGCGATAGGATTCGAGCCGGTACCGTCGCAAGTATCCTGACAGTGGCGATAGGTGCGGTCGCAGTTGTGAGTCCACCGGCGGTCAGGACGGCACTGCTTTTCGGACTCGCTGCGGTTCACCTTCTCGTACTCGTGCTTGCGTCCACATCCACCTCTACAATTAGCTACTAAGCCTGCCTGTGTAGCGGGAAGCGACAGTTACATCGAACAGCGACGGGTTAGTAGTCACCTGCTACCACAGCGAGCGTTCCGCCAAGCGCCCGTTGCGTGCTGGAGAGGGCCGCAGTCGAGAGATCGGAGTAGCTGTTGGGGGCACAGTCGCCGAGGTGGGGTCGACGAATAGACCGGCACGAGCGGCCGACAGAAGTGCGCGTCTACCGGACAGATAGCGGGCGTAAAGAACCATATAATCAAACGGTGGGGAGACAGACGAAGTGTGTATGACCGACTATGCCAGTATGCGAAAGGCAATCGAAGAGACGAAAGAATCGTTCGATGCGGTTGAACGGTTCCAACGTCGGTCAGCCCTCTGTCCCTGGTTAGACGTGCCGCTCCGAGACGAGACCTGAGAGGCTCGACGGCTACATCTCGACTTGGCCCGTTAGTACGTATTCACGACCGGGTTCAGGCGCTTGTCTGCCGCGACGTGGCGGGCCCGCCGTTCGCTGCCCGGATGAAAATACACTTCACCTATCGGTGGAAAGCTGATGCACATGTACCAGGCGGAGGCGCAGCCGTGTATATCGTAATCGTCGGCGCGGGCGAGGTCGGTTCGAACATCGCCGAGAGCCTCGCAGAAAGCCACGAAGTCGCCGTCGTGGATATCGACCCTGACCGTGTTGAAGCGCTGATGTACGAGGCCGACGTACTCGGTGTCGAGGGGGATGGCGCGGAACTCGACACGCTCTCGGAGGCCGGTATCGAGAAAGCCGACGTACTCATCGCCAGTACCGACGACGACGAGACGAACATCGTCACCTGCGGAACGGCGGTAACGGCCGCCGACCCGTTCACGATTTCCCGCGTCAAGAGCGCGAAGTTCCTCCGGACCTGGGAGAAATCCGGGGGGGCCTTCGGTGTGGACCACATGGTCGCAACGAACCTGCTCACCGCGGAGAACATCGCCCGCGTCATCGGGCTCCCCGGCGCGCGTGACGTGGAGACGTTCGTCGACGGGCAGGTTCAGATGGGGGAGTTCGGAGTGCGTGAGTCCAGTCCCATCACGAACCTGACTGTCGCAGAGGCCGACCGCTACGAGTCCCTGACCTTCGCCGCCGTATTGCGCGACGACGAGGTCATCATCCCGCGCGGGGAGACGGTCATCAAGGCAGGCGACGATATCGTCGTCATCGGCAGCCGCGAGAGTGTCCGCCTGTTCGCGACCGAGATCGCGCCGGAGTCGAATTCGACCCAGAGCGTCCTCATCATCGGCGGGAGCGATGTCGGCTACCACACCGCTCGACTGCTCCAGGATCGCGGAATCAAACCGCGGCTCGTCGAGCAGGACCACGACAGGGCACGCGAACTCGCGGAGGACCTGCAGGGAACCACCGTGCTGGAGAGCGACGCGACCGACAGAGAGTTCCTCGAACGGGAACACGTCGCCGACGCCGACGCCGTGGTTGCGACGCTCGACAGCGACGAAAAGAACCTTCTGGTGACGCTGCTGGCCAAGCGACTCGGGGCAGAGCGAACCGTCGCTGTCGTTAACTCAGGGGAGTACGTCGACCTGTTCGAGGCCGTCGGCGTAGATGTGGCCGTTAATCCCCGCGAGACGACCGCCGAGGAGATTACGCGGTTCACCCGCGAGTACGACGCGACGAAAGTGGCCATCATCGAATCCGACCGCGCCGAGGTGCTGGAAATCGAGGTATCCACCGACAGCATTCTCGCGGGGCGGCCGATCCAGGAATCGGTGCAGGAACTGCCGACCGGCGTGGTCATCGGGGCCATCAGCCGCGGCGGCGAACTGGTCATCCCTCGTGGTGACACGGTCATCGAACCCGGCGATCACGTCGTGGTCTTTGTCGAGGCTGACTGCTTAGAAGCAGTCAACAATAAATTGTAGCAAGACAGCACAGTTGCGCCCAAGGGATTAAGGCTGGCTCCCGCCTCAGCTAGTCTATGGCTTCTGTTGCGGACCGTATCGTGCTCTCGTTTGCCCCAAGTACCGGCGGCGAGGACCCGTGGTCCGGCGTCGATACCGAGTGGATAGTCGACGAACTGCGCGGGGACACCTATCAACAGTACCTTCGACGCGCGCACGGCGGACCGGTGGCCGTCGGCGAGGAGTGGGCCGAGTTCGTAAGCTGTGGCTGCGCAACGCCACAGGACGTGGTGTTGCGCGTCGAGCGCGTCGCGGGCGGAATGGCCCTCGGGGACGCGACAACTCTGGAAATCCGTCCCCGTGACGACGCCGAGGCAGTGTCACAGTAGCGTTTCTCGCCGTCGAGTTCGCTATTCCCTGAATAGCACTCGTTTCCCCACCGTCACGCCGGTCAGTATCGGGAGATATTGGGAGAAGGGAAAGGCTGATGCATGCCACCAGCACATTCCGGACTATGCCACGCGATTCCTATCAGGAGGGGCTGAACTCGCTTCGCGAGGACGTCCTCTATATGTCAGAGATCGTCCTCGAGCGGCTCCGGCTTGGCCTGGATGCGCTCGAACAGAAAGACGAGGAGATGGCCCGGGAGGTCATCGAGGGCGACCACGAGATCAATCAGTTGTATCTCGACCTCGAGCAGGACTGTATCGACCTGCTGGCGCTGCAACAACCGGTTGCGTCCGACCTCCGCTTTATCGCCGCGTCGTTCAAGATCATCACCGACCTCGAACGCATCGGTGACCTCGCCACGAACCTCGGCGAGTACTCGCTCACTGCTGAACGCGATGTGTACCCCGAGGTCGACATTCAGGACGTCGCCGATGTGACGATTGAGATGGTCGAAAACGCCATGGAAGCCTACGGCGACGAGAACGCCGACCAGTGCTACGCTATCGCCGACATCGACGACGAGGTGGACGAACGCTGTGAGGCCGCCTCCGAGACGGTCGTGCGTGACCTCATCGAGCGCGAGATCGACGCCGAATCCAGTGAGGCCGAGATCGAGCAACTGATGGCCGACGTGTCCCGCCTCCTGCTGACCATTCGGGACATCGAGCGGGTCGGCGACCACGCCGTTAACATCGCCGCGCGGACGCTGTACATGGTCGAGAACGACGACGACCTCATTTACTAGTACCTTTTTACTGCAGGGGGTTTCCTCGCGCCTGCGGCGCTGCGGGAACCCCCTTTGCAAAAATCTACGCTAAAAACGACCTCCGAGTCGCGGCCACGGCCGCGCTCGGAGCGAAACCGCGCTCGCTCCGCTCGCGCGGTATGCATGAATCACAACAGCCACAAAACCGCGACAACCACACGCCTCCCCAGCCGACTGCGTTGCTCGGCTCGCTCCGCTCGCCTGCGCGACTCGTCCCTCGCACTTGCGACGCGGCCGTCGCCGCGACGGCGCGCGCCTGACAGCAGTGCCCCTCGATGAAAAGCCTACTGCGGTTTTTCGGGCGTATCGTCGCCCACAAGTCCCGAGTCGGTGATGCGGAACTGGGCCGTGTCGCCGGCCGGTTTGGCGCGGTGTTTCTCCAGCGTGGCGCGGCGGTTGCCGCCGCGGAACCGGTCCAGGCGGACGATTGCGCCCGACCAGTGGTTGAGGGTGTGGCCGCCGAGCGCCGTCGAGCGGTCGCTGTCCGGGTCGGTGAACACCTGGTTCGTGTACAGGACGGCAATGTCGTGTTTGCGGGCCAGCGAGAGCAGGTGCGTGATCTGGCGGGCCACGTCCCGCAGCGTCTCGCCGCCGTCCTCGTCGTCCCGGCGGAGCCGATAGAACCCGGTCGCGCTGTCCAGCACGATGAGTTCGACCTCGGCGGCGAACTCGGCGGCGTCCTGGACGGCCTCGGCCTGCTCGTCGTAGTCCAGCGCCTCCGTGATGATGAGTCGGCCGGCGAGGTCGTCCACGGTTTGGGCCGTCCCGCGTGCGCGGCCCTTGGCGACCTGCTCCATGCGGTCGGCCGAGAGGCCCTCGGTGTCGATGTACAGCGCGGCGTCGCCCGCGGCGGCGACTTCCATCACCGCCGACAGCGCGAGGTTGGTCTTGCCGGCCGCCGGCGGGCCGTACACCTGCGTGACCGCGCCGCGTTCCAGCCCACCACCCAGGAGGTCGTCGATGGCGTCACACCCAGTCGGGACGTACTCGCTCACGGACAGGGGTTGGTCAGGTTCGGATAAAAACGCTCGCACCTACGCCGCCGAGAGATAGCGGGCCAGAGCGGCCGCAACCGCATCGGGGTCGTCCAAGTCCTCAAGCGCGAACCGGCTGTCGAACCACCATGACCGGTGAACGACCAGCGCGTCCGCAGTGCGGGTGTAGCCCGTGTACCGCGTCCACAGGAGCAGGCGTCTAGCGACGGGGAGTCGCTGTTCTAGCCCCTCAGCTGTGACGGCGTACTCTCTGGGCTCGCTCTGCATGAAGATAGCTATCCCCACCGGAATCAGAATCTGTGCGACCGTCAGCGGCCAGAGCTCCGGTGCGACGTACACCGAGGCGACCCCGGCGACACCGACCGCCCACAGCGGCACCACCAGTGCCAAGAGTCGGTTCCGGGCCGCCTTGGGCCAGCCAGCGGTGAACACACAGTGACGCTCGCTGTCCGCGAGGAGGGCGTCGGTGTATCGCGTGCGGGCCATCACACCTAACGCGCTCCCGAGGGCCATCGCACCAATCCCCGAGAACATGGCGAGTACGCCGACAACACCGGCCCGGTCGAGCGAGAGCAGGCCTGCGAAGGCATACCCCAGACCGAGGAGTCCGGGGACCCAGCGCGCCGGCGTCGCTCCGAGACGATGGGAGAGGCTCCCGAACCGCTCAGTCGCCCACCAGCCGAGGCCAGTCCCGACAGTGGCCGTCGTTATCACCGTTCCGTACAGCACGGCCGCGTCCCCGGAGACGAGACGGGCGACGCCGAAGACAGTCGGAGCTATCGCCAGCAACGCGACGTAGAGACCGACGACGGCTGCGAAGAGCGGGTCCCCTGACGGCTCCGAAGCGGTCTCGACGGTGGAGGGCGGCATATCGCCACAAACCGCACGCTCGTACAAAACCCTCCGGGGCCGGAGGCCACAACGGTAAGTAGACGCCCGACCAAGCGCCGGCTAGTGATAGTCGTCGCCACCGAGGACTTCGAAGTGTACCACGGCGTCGTCAACGAGCTCCGCGACCGCGGCGTGGCCTTTACGACTATCGAACCGGGCGATGAGTGGCCCGAGGGGGCGGATGTCGCGGTCATCGCGGCCGGGGAGTCAGTCGAAATCCCCGACGGCGTCGACGTCGTGCAGGCGGACCCGGACGCGCCGCGGCGGGCCGTCGAAGCCGTTATCTCGGCGCTTCGCGGTGGCGACGGTCGCACCGTCATCGGCATCGACCCCGGCGAACGTCCGGGTGTCGCCATCCTTCACGGCGACATGGTCGTTGCAGCGTTTCAGGTGCCCGCGGCGGAGGTCGGCGAAATCGTCCGCGAGGAGGTCGAGGACGCCGTCGACCCGGTCGTTCGCATCGGCGATGGTGCGCGGCTCGTCGGCGCGCGCCTCATCGACGACATCCAGTCCGTGCCGGTGGAACTGGTCGACGAAACGGGGACGACGCCGTATCTCGGCTCCGGCGCGCGCGGCATGGGCGACGTGCTGGCCGCGGTCAACATCGCCCGCCTCGACGGCGAGGAGATCGAGAGCCGGACTATCGAGCCCACGGCCGGCGAACTCCAGAAGATCAAGGATCGCTCGCGGGAGGAAAGCGACACGAACCGGGCGATCAGCGAGAGACTGGCTCGGCAGGTCGCGACTGGTGCGCTCACCGTCGAAGAGGCCCTGGCGGAACACGACAGCGATACTGCGACCGACGAAAGCACGGGCGACGTCGACGACCCGGACCACGCAGAACACGAAACGGCCGACGGGAGCGGTTAACTCGAAACCATCCGCTCGGCCCGCTGCATCACTTCGCGGACGGGAAGTCCGGTCGCGTCCGCGACGGCTGCGGCGTCGTCGTACTCCGCGCTCACGTCGAACACCGTGCCGTCGCTGTCGCTGGCGATCTTGACTGTCACCTCGAACTGCTCGCCGTCGACGGAGAGCGCGACCGTCTCGTATTCGCGATCGGCGACCCAGCGGTGGCCGGCCCCGGACTCGCGGACGCCGAGCGTCCCGGTCGCCTCGGCGAGGCGGCGCGCGACCCGCTCGGCGTCTTCCGGTCTGCAGATGACCTTCACGATGTGGCCGGGCCGGGACTTCTTCATCGTCGTCGGCACTAGCGACACGTCGCGCGCGCCGACCTCCGAAAGCGAGCGCTGGAGGTCGCCCAGCACCTCGGGCGGGACGTCGTCGACGTTCGTTTCGAGCACCGTGATTTCGTCGCGGCGGAGCCGCCCCGTGCCGTCGCCGACCATCGCCCGCAGGACGTTTGGACGGTCGTCGAGGTCCCACCCGCCAGCGCCGTAGCCCGACGCGTCGATGTTGAGCGACGGCAGCGACTCGGTGCCGTCCGCGATGTGGGCGAGAATCGCCGCGCCGGTCGGCGTCAGGAGTTCCCTGTCGATAGGGCCGCCTTGCAGCGACCAGTCGGCCCGCTCGGCGATCTCGACTACCGCGGGAGTCGGGACCGGGTAGGTGCCGTGGCTCATCTCCACGCTCCCGCCGCCCGTCGTCAGCGGCGTCGTCACGACCCGCTCGGCGTCGAGGTCATCGAGCAGGAGGCAAGCCCCGACGATGTCGGCGATGGCGTCGTCGGCCCCGACCTCGTGGAAGTGCGTCCCGTCGAGGTCCGTCCCGTGGACCGACGCCTCGGCCTCGCCAAGTATCTCGAAAATCTCCAGTGCGTCCGCTCTGACGGCCGTCGGCAGGTCCATCTCCTCGACGAGTTCGACCACCTCGGCGTACGTTCGGCTCGGGCCGTGGCCCTCGGCGTGGGTGTGGTCGTGCTCATCGTCGCCGTGGTCGTGGGAATGTGAGTGGGCGTCTTCAGCGTGGCTGCGCTCCTCGTCATGGTCGTGGGAGTGAGAATGTGAGTGGTCGTCGTGAGTGTGGTCGTGGCCCCCAGCGCCGTCGCTATCAGCGCCGGTCAACAGTACCTCGACACGCGTCGCAGCAATCCCGCAGCGGTCCACATCGGAGACGGCATACTCGATAGAGAGTGCGTCCTCGACCGGGGACAGGGCCTCGCGGTCGGCCCCGGCAGCCAGCAGCGCCCCCAGAAGCATGTCGCCGGCGGCACCCATCCGGCCGTCGAAAGCGAGTGTTCGCATACACGGGGCGTCGCGCCCCGCGAGTAAAAGCCCTCATACTGCGATTCCACCGAGCGGGTCGCGCCACTAGGTGGGATCAGGCCTGTCGGACGATGTGGACATCGTAGGCCTCGCCGTCGGTGACTTCGCCGATGGGGACGACGATGTCTTCGGTGTCGTCGCTGCCGAGGAACACGACGCTGGCATCGACGTCTCGGGCGCTCTGTCTGATCGTCGTCGACAGTTCGCTGGTGGAGTGGGCGCTCACGTCGTCGTAGCGGAGTTCGGAGTCGTCGGTCGCCTCCTCGATTTTGCGCCGGAGGTCGTCTGCGGCGGTTTCCGCGGCGAAGTCCTCAGTGGGGTCGACACGGCGGCGGCGCTCGGCGTAGTCGGCCCCGGTCGGGATGAACGCGACAGCGACGACGTCCTCGCCGAGCGCTTCAGCGTAGGCGACGGCACGGTCGAGCGCGGCGTCTGCGAGCGGTGATCCGTCGAAGGGAACGAGAAATACCATATCGGCGCTATCGCGTCCAGCCTTATGAAACGCGGCGATGGCGGCAGCCTGTGTCACTGCCACCCAGGCCGGGGGCTATTACTCCCTGCTGTGCGGTGTGTTATTAGGTAACATATAAACCCGTCGCCGTGCGTCTTGCCCGCCGGTAGCATAAAGCATATCTCCGGGGCTACCCGAGTTCGTTGTAAGCAGGCTCTACTATGAACGAAGTCCAATTGGAAGTGGCGAAGGCGTACCCGAACGACTCGGGCCGCGGTATCGCCAGACTCGACCCCGATACGTTGTTGCACCTCAAGCTCTCCCCCGGCGACATCATCGAGATCGAAGGGAGCGATACGACCGCGGCCAAGGTGTGGCGGGCCGACCGGCAGGACTGGAACACCGACACCGTCCGCATCGACGGCTTCACGCGCCAGAACGCCGACGTGGGGATCGGCGAGCGCGTCACCATCCGAAAGGCGGAGGCCGAGAAGGCCGACAAACTCGTCCTCGCGCCGCCCGAGGAGGCGTCGGTCCAGTTCGGTTCCGACGCCGCCGGGATGGTTAAACGGCAGATACTGAAACGGCCGGTCGTCGAGCGCGACATCGTCCCGGTGATGTCCTCGACGAACCACCCGTTCATGCGCTCGCCCGGACAGGCCATCCCGCTCATCGCCGTCGAGACCGAGCCCGAGGGCGTCTGTCTCATCACCGAAGACACCGAAGTGGAACTCCGCGAGGAACCCATCTCCGGCTTCGAGAAGACCGGCGGCGGCATCACCTACGAGGACATCGGCGGGCTGCAGAACGAAATCCAGCGCGTGCGAGAGATGGTCGAGCTGCCGATGAAACACCCCCAGATCTTCAAGAAGCTCGGCATCGAGCCGCCACAGGGGGTGTTGCTCCACGGCCCGCCCGGCACCGGGAAGACGCTGCTCGCGAAGGCTGTCGCCAACGAGACCTCCGCTAGCTTCTTCTCTATTGCCGGCCCCGAGATCATCTCCAAGTACTACGGCGAGTCCGAACAGCAGTTACGCGAGATCTTCGAGGACGCGAGCGAGGAGTCGCCCTCGATCATCTTCATCGACGAGCTGGACTCCATCGCGCCCAAGCGCGAGGACGTGACCGGCGAGGTCGAGCGCCGCGTCGTCGCCCAGCTGCTGACGATGATGGACGGCCTCGAATCGCGGGGCCAGGTCATCGTCATCGCCGCGACGAACCGCGTCGACAGCGTGGACCCGGCGCTCCGTCGCCCGGGCCGCTTCGACCGCGAGATCGAGATCGGCGTGCCGGACGAAGTGGGTCGCGAGGAGATCCTCCAGATCCACACCCGCGGCATGCCGCTGTCCGACGACGTGAACCTCGCCAAGCTGGCGACGGACACGCACGGCTTCGTCGGGGCCGACATCGAGAGCCTGACGAAAGAGGCCGCGATGAAGGCGTTGCGACGCTACCTCCCCGAAATCGACCTCGACGAGGAGGACATCCCGCCGAGCCTCATCGACCGGATGATAATCAAACGGGACGACTTCAAGGGCGCACTCAACGAGGTGAGTCCATCGGCGATGCGGGAGGTGCTGGTCGAACTCCCGAAGATGTCCTGGGACAACGTCGGCGGCCTCAGCGGCCCCAAAGAGCAGGTCCAGGAGGCCGTCGAGTGGCCGATGAACTCCCCGGAGAAGTTCGAGCGCATGGGCGTGACGCCGCCCTCTGGGGTGTTGCTGTACGGCCCGCCCGGCACCGGAAAGACGCTCATGGCGAAAGCCGTCGCCAACGAGACCGACGCGAACTTCATCTCGGTCCGTGGCCCGCAACTGCTCAGCAAGTGGGTCGGCGAGAGCGAGAAGGCCATCCGGCAGACGTTCCGGAAGGCCCGCCAGGTCGCCCCGACCATCATCTTCTTCGACGAACTCGACTCGCTGGCACCAGGTCGGGGCGGCGAGATGGGGTCGAACGTCTCCGAGCGCGTCGTCAATCAGCTCCTGACTGAACTCGACGGACTGGAGGAGATGGAGGACGTGATGGTCATCGGCGCGACCAACCGGCCGGACATGATCGACCCGGCGCTGATCCGCTCGGGCCGGTTCGACCGCCTGGTGATGATCGGCGAGCCCGACATCGAGGGCCGCGAGCAGATCCTGAAGATCCACACGGACGACACGCCGCTGTCGCCCGACGTGAGCCTGCGCGAACTGGCCGAAGTCAGCGACGGGTTCGTCGGCTCTGATCTGGAATCCATCGCCCGGGAAGCCGCCATCGAGGCGCTCCGTGAGGACGACGATGCGGAGGAAGTCGAGATGCGCCACTTCCGGCAGGCGATGGACAGCGTGCGGCCAACCATCACCGACGACATCCGGGAGTACTACGAGCAGATGGAAGAGGAGTTCAGAGGCGGCTCCAGCCCGCAGCGTCAGGCCGGGACCGGCGGCCGGATCGGCTTCCAGTAACTCCGGCGCGCTCAATTCCTGTTCCTCGCTGCGATTCGAACGTGTTTTTCCACTACGGCGTGTGATTCGGGCGCTCCCGACCAGTGATGCATCTCCCGCTGGTCACGCAATACCCGTGTATAATTATTAGATAAATTATAAAACCGGTGTTTGTTTCTCCTTTCGAAGCCCCCTTTCGGATTCCCAGTGTACGGAGAGTGATGTCGACCACTAACCGCGTTTACAGGCTAGCGAAGCGCCCCGAAGGGACCCCTGACCACGATACGTTCGAGCTTTCCGAGGAAGCGGTCCCCGAACCGGGGCCTGGCGAGGTGCTCATCAAGACACTGTACCTCTCTGTCGACCCGTACATGCGGGACCGGATGCGGGCGGGCGAATCGTACGCGGACCCGTGGGACGTGGGCGACGCGCTCCGGGGTGCAGTCGTCGGTGAAGTCGTCGAGTCCAACGGCGCGCGTTTCGACGAGGGCGACATCGTCACCGGCGAGCTAGAGTGGGCGGAGTACGCCACAGCACCGGGACCGACCCTCACACAGGTCAATCCCGAACTCGCACCGATTTCGACGGCTCTGGGCGTTCTGGGGATGCCGGGCCTGACAGCGTACTTCGGCACCCGGGAAGTGGCACAGCCTGCGGCCGGCGACACGTTCGTCGTCACCGGCGCTGCGGGGGCCGTCGGCTCCGTGGCGGGTCAGCTCGCCAAGCTCCAGGGCGCGCGCGTCGTCGGCTTCGCCGGCTCCGACGAGAAGGTCTCCTTCCTCGAAGACGACCTCGGTTTCGACGTGGGGATCAACTACAAGACGACCGACGACTACCAGGCCGCGCTGGACGAGGCCGCGCCGGACGGCGTCGACGCCTACTTCGACAACGTCGGCGGACCGATCACCGACGCGGTGTTCACGCGGCTCAACACTGACGCACGCGTCGCTGTCTGCGGACAGATATCACTGTACAACAGCGAGGACGTTCCGATGGGGCCGCGCAAGCTGACTCAGGTCATCCAGTCTCGGGCGACCGTCCAGGGACTCCTCGTCTCCGACTTCGAGCCGCGGTTCGAGGAAGCGACGAAGCAGCTCGGCCAGTGGGTCGCCTCGGGCGAAATCTCTTACCGAGAAACCGTCACCGACGGCATCGAGAACGCGCCCGACGCGTTCCTCGGGCTGTTCGAGGGCGAGAACATCGGCAAGCAGCTCGTGCAGGTCGCCGAGCGGTAGATAAAAACCGATTATCCGGTTATAGTTCGCCGAGTTTACGGAGGAGCTGGCCGCGGTACTCCTCGTCGGCCTGGACGCCTTTCAGTTCGAGAACGTTGCGCTCTAGCTTATCGAGCGCGACGTTGAAGGCGGTTTCAGCGCCGTAGCCCTCGCCGGAGCCGGCCGCCTGGCCCTTGTTAGTTCGCAGGCGGATCTGGCACTGGATGAGCGGCGTGCCACGGAGCTTCTCCTTGTGCTCGTGGAACCGGACGTGGGCGTGCTGGACCTGCATCGCCCCGTACTTGTCCGCGACTTGCTCGATGTCAGAGCGGATGTCCGCGCGGGAGATGGTGTCCAGCAGTTTGATGTTCGTGATCTGGACGTCCATGTGTTCCTCCTCAGTGTAGGTCAGTGCGCGGAGCACGTCGGTTTTCGTGAGGATACCGGCGACGTGGGTGTTCTCGTCTTCCGGCGTGACGACGAGCCCGGCGAAGTCGTTTTCGAGCATCCGCGCGACGGCGTCCTCGACAGAGTCGCCGAGTTTCGCCGTCTCCACCGGGCTGCTCATCACGTCGTAGACGGGCATGTCGAGCACGCGCTCGATCTCGCCGGAGCGGTCGCCCCGCGTCGTCTTGTTCATGTCCCGGACGACGACGTCGACGATGTCGTGGCGCGTGACCATCCCGGTCAGGCCATCGTCGTCGCCGAGCACCGGAAGCCGGGAAATACCGTGCTTCCGGAGGAGATTGACGACTTGCCCGACGTTGGTATCCTCGGACACCGTGATGACATCCCGCGTGTAGATGTCCTCGACGCTCAGCGCGTCGAGGTTGTCGAGAACCGCGTCGAGGATATCGTCCTCGGTGACGATACCCCAGAGCTCGCCCGCCTCGAACACCGGCGCGAGCTTGACTCCACCCTCGACCAAGACGCGCGCGACTTCGCGCACGTCGTCGGTGCGCTCGACTTTCGGCGCCGAGCGCGTCATCGCCCCCGCTTTCGCGTTGTCCTCGACATGGGACTGGACCAGCTGTTTCTGCGTGATAACGCCAGCGTAGTCACCGTCTTCCGTGACGATGATACCCTTAGGGTTCTCGCGTTCGAAGATAGACCGGACTTTCCCCAGGCGCTTGTTGGCGTCAACCTCGACAAACTCTCTGGTGGCGATATCAGCAATATCCATCGTTCTTCACAGTTCGTAGATTCGACGTGTGGGGTTATCAAGGTTGGTTTAGTCCCCGGGAACCGGGAGACGAACTAAGCTTTAGGCCCTTGGGTCTAAGGTCGGTGTATGCTGCCCGACATTGGTGTCTTTGGCCCCTACACCTATCTGGTCACAGAGGTGGTCTGGGGGACTGTTGCCCTCGTGTTACTCTGGCGTGCGAATGCCCTCCGGATGGCAGCCAAGACGATTGTGGTGCTCTATCCGATTGCCTACGTCTGGGACTGGTACACGCTCACCGTCGGTGTCTTCGCGATCAAACTCCGAACCGGTGTCGACTTGCTTGGGATTCCCATCGAGGAGCATATTTTCATGATTGTCGTTCCCGCGCTCATTCTCGGCATCCACGAGAACCTCCACGGTCTTTCGTCCGAGTCAAACGCCGAATAGTCAGTAACCGTATACTGGTTTCAGTTGTTAACTGCTTCTGTTTCAGTCTTACAACTGGAAGTACTCTCGCTCACAAGAACAGCTGATTTCACGCGTTTTCAGCCTTGATGCCCGCATCTGTACTATGCAGACATCTCTCACAGTATCTATATGTGTCAGCCGGGAGTGCTGTCCGATAGCTATGAGTGATACTGTCCCGACACCTCACATCGAGCTGTACGTCCGGTCGATGCTTCCCACCGGTGCACACGAACGCCAGGAAGAGGTCATTGACCGTCTCCAAACACTCGACGAGAACGGCCGGATCGACGGGTTCAACGTCATCGTCTGGGGCAAGCAGATCGCACCGCAGTCGGCCGCCGCACGGACGGAGGAGGGGAAGTACATCCTGAACCGCGTCGCCGAGTTCAAGCAGTGGGCGCTGACCAACAACGTCTCGCTGGAATCGTTCTACCAGGACACGACCGTTGATTCAGAAGTGGCGGAGTCGGCGTACGACGCCATGGCACTGCCCGTCATGGGGCTGGCTGAGTACGACGGCAGTGAACTCGTCCACGTCGCGCCCTGTACGAAGGACGAGGTCGTCCACACGATCATGGACCGGATCGAGCGTCTCGAAGCGGGCCAACCACCCGCGCTCGATCAGGAGCGCGGCGGCGTGAGCGTCGTCTAACGAGGGGAACCGGTTACGAGGACCAGACCGCTTCGACGTACGGTTCGAACTCGTCGGTCTCTGACAGCACTTCGAGCACTTCTTCGGGATCCCCAGCCAGTTCGTACCCAGGCCGCCCTTTCCCCGTCGGTGAGTCCGTCTTCTCGTTGAGCAGCAGCCCCTTGTCGGCGAGCTGGCCCAGCGCCGAAATGACCTTCTGGCGCTCGACGCCGCCGAACGGCTGTCGGTCGATATCCGCGAGATGCGCCTTCGCCGTCTGCGTCACGTGATAGGAGTGTGCCGGTGTTTCGCCGGCTGTTTCGAGTTCCGCGACTGCCAGCAGCACGAATTGTTCGAACGCGTCCGCCGACTGGACCTGATCTCTCATATAGATGACTCTAACGCGGTTGGGGCAAGAAAGTACTGGACTGTCTGTTGGCTTGCTGACTTCTCTTCGACCGTCTCGAAACGTACACAGGCGTCGGGAACACTGTCTTGACGGAAGTAGCATGGGTTCAGGCGGGTTGTGACCCGAAGGAAGACGTGCTCCTTCGTTGTGCGCGTCTTCCTGGGCCCAAGTCACCCTCTCGGACGGTTCAGTCGCTCCCGAACTGGTCGCAACAGAAGTAGTGGGTTCGGGCGGAATCGAACCAAGACATCATTCGCCGTCACCTCCATCATCGAAAGATAGTTTGTGAACCTCTCCACGCCGTCGTTTCTCTAGTTCCTCTCGGCGCGTGGGCTGGTCGTAATGCTTCTTTAGAACGCGAACTGACGTGTTAACTCGGTCGGCAACAACTTCAATCGGGACGCCTTTGTTCAGCTGCCACGTTATCGTTCCCGTGCGAATCTGGTGAGGGGCACGGCTTGATGGGCACTTGCTAGCGTGGGAATAGTCCGTCCAATCACACGTCTTCCGTGCCTTTCCATGTGGACAGTCGACGTATAGACACGGTACGGTCGACTGGTACATTCGTGCCCGTACAGTATTTTCACCGATTCTGCCTACTGTGGTTGTAAACAGCGGCTCCTTCCCACGCTCATCGAACTGCGTAACGCGGTTGCTACCAATATACTCGTTCAGCACGTCGGCGGCGTAATCTGTTAATCCAACCGCACGCTCACCGTCTATACCATTTTTAACAGGGAAGCCACGCTCAGGTTCATGAATAAACTCGAGGAACTGTTCCTCACTGTGGTAGTGGTCTAAGTTTAGTCCACGGACAGCAGTTAGTCTGGCCCCTGTGTACCAAAATACAGTCAATAGAGCGTGATCTCGTGAACCGTAATCATGCTCGTTGTAGTAATCGAATAGTGCCTCGGCGCGGTCGGGTTCTAATCGTGTTTCATCAACATCGCCCTGCTTGCTTACCTCCGGTGGCTCAATCTTTTCAGGCAGAGCCTCATCGACCAGTTCAATCCGGGCACAGTATCGTAAGAACTCACGAACTGTCCCAAGTTGTTTGTTCAGCGTTATTTTCTCTAAATCCTGCTTCTGACGGTGAATTTGGTACGAATCCAAGTCCCATCCATTCAATTCGCTTACTTTGACAACACCCTCACTCTCACACCACTCAACAAAGTCCTCAACCCGGTAATCGTAGCTGCTGATTGTACTCTCCTTTTTTTCAGCCTGAATTCTCCCCGACCATCGCTCAAATGCCTCTCGCGGACTAAGATCAGGTACACGATCCCCACCGTCTGTTGTTCCAGCTATCGTGACATCATACCCTGTTTGTGCCATGCTACCGTCTTCTGCCCCCGGTTGATCGTTTGATTCGCCTGTTCGATGCCCTGTAATAGGCGTGTCCGTTTGTTCGAACATGGTTGGCATCTCACCACGCGATAAACCGGAAAAAAGCCAAACCCTATGTAGGGTCCGCCACAACGTCAAATTGGTATATTTGGGCGTTGTAGCCGGGCTTTTCTCCGGCTCATTTTTCTCACGCTGAGAGTCTGCTATCGCGCTTACTCCCTGATTGTGTGGGGCGATATTTGTACTTTTGGCACAGAGAACAAATTATACTGAATTTCTTTATGCTGCGAATAAAAGCATATGCCGTTGGAGATGCTAACCCAGTCTATGGAATGGACTGAAACGCAGCAAGAGATAGAAAGAGCAATCAGAATGCAATGCACGGGTATGAAACCATTCGTGACCGCTGATGAAATTGCTGAGGCAACATCATATTCTAAACAGACAGTCCTGAATAATGTAGACGCAGTAATTCGCCGGAGTGATGTTATTATGAAAGAGACGGTCGGGCAGGCCAATGTCTACTTTGTGAAAAGAAATAGGATGGATGAGCTATCCGATTCAGAGAACACTATCGCAGTTGGTCGACTCACTCGCACAAATGGTCAGGCTGAGTATGTCACCTTTGAGTCAACAAATGAAGATAGTCGGTTCGATTTAGAAGCTCACTGGTACGACTGGGACGTTAACGAGATCAACGGGTATCACCCCAATGTCGAAGAAATAGGTAGAGCAGCAGAAATGTATGGGGCTGAACCGTATTCTATCAGATTTTGGGAACCTGAGGAAGTAGAATTTGAAGATGAATACCCGGAGGACAACTAATGATAGACACTTTCATGTACTGTCATATCCAGCGGTATCGACAGGAGTTCTATGAGACTAGGGCTGCGGTTGAACAGGCTGATGAACTGGATGTGTCGCGTGAGGATGCGCTGGTCCGACACCAACTAGCCACTCGCGCTTGGGTTCGGCGTCTGTTGCCTCTGGATGATGTCGAAGATATGCACCAAGACATCTGGCATAGTCGCAATATCGCAGGCTATGAGGGGCTAAGAGAGGCGTTTGAGGATGGCCTACAGGATACGGAGGACTTTGAAACACTCTCTCTAGATACGCTTGCTAAAATCGGTGATGCTATCGATGAGATCACGGTCGATGCGGTGGGCCTCCCGCCACAACCGCCGGTCGATCCAGAACCCTGGACACCGCCCCCGACATCAGAGCTAGAGCGGCTGGTCGAAAAGTACTCGAAAGACATCCCTCACGACTTAGAATCTCTATGAGCAGTGACGAAAACCCACCAGAGGGCGCACAAGTCATCGATGAGGAGAACCGCATTGATAACCGCCTCAAAGATAGGGTCCTCGACGCCAGGGACAGAGTAGCAGAGAACGAAAATGAGGTATTCGTAAAAGCCCCTTTGAGTAGCAATATTACCCGGACACGGGCTGAATTAGTCGAAATCTGGGGGACATCTGTAAAGCAGTATCTCAAAACGATAGAGCCTCTGTTACGCTCAGATGAGCTAGCGCGGGCTGACTACTTCTACACTGAGTTGCCTATTATCGACAAGAGGGTAATACCGCCAGATGGCCCAACAGTGGTTTCAGAGGGTAACGACAGGTATGAGAAACAAATCAATTGGTCGCGTTTCTATGGCTCTGAAACCGACAACTGGGAACTAATCAGGGATACACCGCTATTCGGGCCTGGATTTGAACCACCAGAACCGAAGCCTGTCGAACTCTATGGACTCAAATCCATCATTGAAACAGGTGGTATCTCTGAGTCCTGGCGTGTCCCTCTGAATCCCGGTTCTGCCTTCGGTAAACAAACGCGGGTAGCCCATCCGGTCTACAAAGAACCACTGAGTAAATCGACTCTTGAATACGCTGTTCGAAAGGCTGACCAGTTCCTTCAAGAGGCAGGTATCGGGCTTGAGGTGGGCGATCCGAAAAGTGAGGCAGATGCGGACTATTCGGACATTGAAGAAATCGACTCTCTGGATTCGCAATGACACATCTCACAGATACCAATTTCTGGCGCTACTCATATCCACGGTATCGCTGGTCCTCGCAAAGGCGGGGCGCGTATAATCGTCGATTCTGAGGATGCTAGTACCGGCGTCGGCAAAACAGGGTTAGCGGTGTATCTGGCGCTACTCATATCCAGGGCGTTTGGCTACTCCATGCAGCAGGATGATTTGACTCTCTCCGGTGCTGCGTACCTGGACAGGTGGCGACATCATCCAGGTGCAGAACAACCGTCCGTGATTATCCTCGATGAGTTAGGCGGCGCTGGTGCTGGACAGGCACGGCGTGCAATGGCCCAACAGAACGTCGATCTCTCTAACGCATGGCAACTAATGCGAAAGAAGCGAATCGTATCTATCGTAACGTTACCTCACTGGTCCAAGGCGGACAAATCGCTACGTAAGCAGGCTGATTACCGTCTCTGGTGTCTAAGAGACCCTATCGGGTACTTCCGTCCGTATCAGGTAGGAGCGGACTTCAACAGGGGCAATGTCCGAACCTCTGGATATGACGACGTAGATAGAATCCGATTTCCGAACCTCGATGCGAACGACAGTGAGACATACGAATACCTCTCTAAGCAAAAGGATGAACTACTCAATTCGGGGTTCTTTGACGCTGATAAACTCCAAGAGGATGATTCAGAGGATGAGGATGATGGGACTCTCTCTGATTCGGACAAAGAGCGAATCAAGAACATGGCAAAGACAACCAGTGCGACGCAAGAAGAAATCGCAGAGGTATTCGACATCGGGCGGTCTACGGTATCCAAGGTAAAGAACGACGCATTGTGACTCAGAGAATCGCAAGAGGGCGAAAGGGTAAGAACAAACCCTATCCAGCATAATCGCAATACGGCGACGAAATAGACCTTCTCTTGGTAGTGACTGTTCGCTATACCCATACTCTAACGCGCGTATTAGCCAGAAATCTAACCGACAGAGTAGGTAGTCTCGGCCTCAACGGGCAGCTCGTCTGTGTTCAGAATGGTAGCGATCTCCTCTGGTGTCAGGCTACCTTTGTCGCTAGCCTCACTCAGTAGTTCATCGATGTATCCATCTGGTCGCGCTATCGTATCGCCAGCCATGTTCAAGTAGAATTTACAGGCTACGTCTATCGCCTTACTCTTAGCACTCTCACCAGTGGCCTCTTTCAGTGCTTCAAATCTACGCTCACGTGCCTCTGTTGATTCTATTCGCATCCTATTATTGCACAAGGCCCCCAGATTCCTAGTTTTTTCGCCCACCTCAAACGGGGATTCTTTATAAACTGGGGTGAGGTGTCCGGCGTGATCGTGTCGAATAGCCTCTCGATGAGCATGGCGATTGAGTGATTCTGCACAAGGGGTCCCCTGATTCGATGTGCAAAAACAGAGTTCGTTTTCTGTGGACGTGCAATCCCATGATATCAAGCTCAAAGTACGGTCCTATTTTGAGATTGTCTTTTCGATGCGAAGGATTATTTGATTAACTATCCACTATGTAGAAGATATTCCGATGTTCCTATAGGAGGCAGCTCTGATACCATTATAGATTTTGTATTTTTGTCAAAACTCCGGACAGAAATGTTGTCTGGGCTGCTATTTATCAAAGTCATACCAAGAAATTCGGCTGTTTGGGTCGTTCTAGGCCTGAGATTTGGTGGAAAGCGAGTTCATGAATCGGATTTTGATTTCTGTGTCAGAATTGTTATATAAAAGCTGCCAAGCGGAGCTATACGTGCTGAGGTTTCAAAACAAATAAATAGGTATTTCTTTAAAGAGATAGCAGACGAGAGTTCTCCGACATCAAGAGATAATAAATGATCGAATATCCCCGCTTCTCTCATATCTCAAAAGTCGAATTGGCGATCTCCTCTATCGTGTCACTCGTCCTTACGGGAAGTATTGCTCTTGTGGCGGAGAAAATGACCTACGAGAGCAAGTGGTTCAAAAACTCTTGGGATCATCATCACTATATCGATGCTGCACGCGGGCCCATCGGATGTGATACTCCCCCCTTCTGTTGGCGGATTCTAAAACCGTCGCTGGCAAGGCTACTCCCGTTTGATCTCCAGACCAGCAATTTCGTGCTTACGATAATAGCACTGCATCTGGTCGGGGTGTTGATGTTTGTTCTCGCAAGGAGGTATGGTTTTGATTTTTTCCCCTCACTGCTCGGTATGATTATGTTTTTCACGTTGAAATCAGCAACGTATTTTAACGTCTGGGATTTCTGGCTAACGGATCCGTTTGCTTTCGTTGCGATTCTCGGGTGCGTTCATGCTATCTTATCGGACGAAGATGAGATGTTCGCTCTCTTTCTTGCTATTGGCGTTCTGTCAAAAGAATCAGCGCTATTTGCACTCCCGCTTTATTATACTTTGAAAACAAGCAAACTGGTCGATGTACCGCGATTTAAGCGAACAATCCTCTATGGATCACCTGCGGTGGTCGTTATGTTCGCCGTCCGGGTCGCGATTCCTGCACCCGGATACGACGTAGTGAGTCTTTTATTCGAAATCGGAATTCCCCGAATAATAGGCCTCAGCCCGGCAGACGTTGGACATTATCTGTTTGGCACGTTCGGAATACTAATTGTTTTGAGTGCGTACGCAATCAATGAGAACTCGGAACTCTTCATTCGATGGAGTCCGTTGATAGTTGCCGCCTTCGCTCAACTTCTGGTTGCAAGTAATGAGGCTCGACTCGTCGTTATCGCTTTTCCTCCATTTATACTGGGGGCCCTCTACGGCTTCGAGAGATTTACTGACCACCTTTCGACCGACCGAACGACGTATGAACCGTCTGAGTTCATTCCGCTGTACCTGTTACTGTTCATGTACATGTTCGTAACCGTCAGTAGGAAACTGCAACATCTAACCCACGAACTGTCGATATTCATATTCTACGCCATTCTTCTGATGGCATTTAAAGCCTCATATAAACGATACACCGCCGCCGACGGCCTGAGAGTGTTCAGGTGAGTAATGCATCCGTCGCGGGGTCAGAACTGTTTGAAAAGGTATTTAATAATCCGAAGGGCCCCCTGATTCCACGCGACTCGGTGATCTTTCCCGGTCTCGTCTACCCCTTCCTCGTAGTTTTCTAAGTACCATTGATACGTGTCTATCAGCGCCTCCTCGTTCGAGTATTCGGGTTTCCAGCCGAATTCACGCAACTTCCTTACTGAGACATATGAATCCTCGTGGGCGGTTTCATAGACCCACGGATACAGCGGTGAGAGGTTAAGGATATTCAGGATCCGGAGCGCAGTGATAGTTACTGGAGCTGGGGTTCCGATCACGCGCTTGCCCGTCCCGGCCTCGTTGATCAACGTTTGGAAATCCTCTTTCATCGTCCCGTACTCCGTCGCACCCACATTGAACGCGTCATTCACCTCGTTCTCGTCCAACGTGAACATCATTTCTATTGCCTGAACGATATCATGTACGTGGAGTAATTGATACTTGTTGTTCCCCCACCCAACCATCGGGATGTTCGCCCCGTCCTCAATCCAGTCGAACAAGACCTGAAACACGCCAAGCCGCTGAGGTCCGATGAACGTCTTTGGGCGAATAATAGGGACGCACACCCCCATTCGGCGGAAGTCTCTACATACGTTTTCGGCTTCAATCTTCGCGTCTCCGTATGGCCCGACACCGTCTAACGGAGATTCCTCGGTAATTGGATGCGTATCGTGAGTGCCATAGACCGCTGTGGATGAAATATAGGCCACTCGTTCGACGTCGTGTTCTTTCGCGGCCCACAACACCGACCGAGTCCCCTCGACTGTTACTTCCCAGATTTCGTCGTCGTCCCAAAGAGGGAGGGCCGCCGCACTATGGACGATTACATCTGCGTCGGCCTTCTTAATCGCCTCAGACACTCGTCCCTCATCACGTACGTCTCCCTCTATGTACTCAATGCCACCCGTATCGTCTTCCTCATTAAACGGTTTGAGATCAAACGCCGTCACATCCCAGCCTTGGTTGGCGAAGTGCTGACATGTGTGAAGACCAAGGAATCCGGTGCCGCCCGTCACGACAACGGAGTCAAAATCACTGTCATGCGGGCGGTTCTGCTCCGATGAACTCATTATGGACAGCCAACCGACTCACTACATTTATAAGTCCCGATTTACCCCATTTAGGTAAGTGAATGGCTGAGTCCTCCAAAACAGTCGACACCATCACGGGCCTCCTACGAGAGATCCGCCCTTGGCAATGGTACAAGCAGGGGGTCATGCTCCTAGCGATTATTTTTTCGAAAAACCTCCTGAGCGGTGAGGCTTGGCTGAATCTTCTCGTCGGAGTGTTCGCGTTCACCGCCATCGCTGGCGCATCGTACATCCTCAACGATATTCGTGACCGCGGGAAAGATCGGAACCACCCGGAAAAACAACACCGTCCGATCGCTAGCGGTCAAGTTCCGATCCCTGTCGCCGTCGGCTTCGGGCTCCTCCTAGCTGTGAGTGGATTCGGAGCCGCCTATACCCTTGGCCCAATCTTTCTCCTCGTGGTCGGTGCCTACCTCAGCCAAAACGTACTCTACTCAATTTACTTCAAACGGATTGTTTTTGTCGATGTCCTGATTGTTGCAGTCGGGTTCGTGCTTCGAGCCATCGCTGGCGTCGTGGCAGTTGATGTGTTCTTGAGCCCTTGGCTGATCGTCAGCACCTTTCTGTTGGCGCTGGTGCTTGCACTCGGGAAACGACGAAACGAACTCGAACTCGCCAAGACCTCAGACAATACTCGTTCCGCCTTGGGTGACTACTCTGAGGAGAACATTGACCAACTGCTCGTGATGACGATGGCGACATTGCTCATGGCGTATTCCCTGTACACGTTTTCACAGACGGACCCGATCATGATGGCGACCCTTCCGTTCGCGTTTTTCGGTGTCTTTCGTTATCACCACCTCGTACATACTACGGACATCGCCGGTCAACCCGAATACCTATTTACAGACCGCCCCTCCGTAGCGAACCTCATCTTGTGGGGCGTGGTTGCTATCGCTGTCCTGTATAACATACCAGAACTGGCTGTCGAGGTGGTTCGATGAATCAGTACGACCTCCAGGTTCATACTGATGCCTCGCCCTGCTCACGGGCCGCCCCGGCCGATGTGGTCAAGGCCGCACGTAGTGGGGGTTTGGACGGCATTGCCATCACGAATCACGATACGCTCGCGGGATATGAGGAAGTCGCCAGTCTCGCACCCGCTGAGCTCACGGTCATTCCAGGCGTAGAGGTCACCACAACGCAAGGCCATCTCCTCGCGTTGGATGTCAACGAGGTCCCTCCGCAGGCTGACCCGTTCAGCGTGATCGACCACATACATGACCAAGACGGACTTGCAATCCTGTCGCATCCGTTCGACCGCCTCCGCGAACACTATACCACGGAACTGGAACGGATCGCCACACGGGTTGATGGCGTCGAGGCCCAGAACTCGCGGTGTTTGCTTCCGCGATTCAATCGACGCGCACGCGAGTTCGCAGACCAACACGACCTTGCGATAACCGGAGGAAGTGATGCCCACTTTCCGATGGAGATAGGCCGGTCTACAACACTGTGTGATCGGTCACTCCGTGCGGCGATCGAGACACGGTCAACACAAACGGCGGGACGAGGGGGGTATCTCTCGGGTCATACCGCGACGAAACTGAATGACGCACTCAGGTTGGTAAATCTCTGATGGGAGCCCTTTCGACAGTCCAACGAGCTGTCCGCCAACACGGGCTCTGGGTCACGGCACTCCTGACGGTTGCCGTGTTCTTTGGACTGTACGTTGTCGGTAACGCGTCGGAAGTCGTTTCGGCACTCCTTACGGTTGATCTTTGGCGGGTTGGTGTCGTATTTGTTCTCGCGACGACCAGCTACGGTGTGCGGTTTCTCAAGTGGGAATACTATCTCCGCCACTTAGATATTGACATCCCGCTCAAGACGAGTCTGATCGTGTTTTTCAGCGGCCTGATGATGGTCGTGACACCTGGGAAAGCTGGTGAAGTTTGGAAAGCATGGTTCCTTCGTGACCTCCGTGACGTGCCAGTTAGCCAGACAGCGTCCGTTGTCGGTGCTGAGCGGGTAACCGATTTGATCGCGCTGGCGGCGTTCGCGTTTCTGGGGCTCCTCATCTATCAGCGGTCGTCCATCGTGTTGATCGGCGTAGTTCTGCTGTTCCTCATTGGCATCAGTTTGCTTCAGTGGCGATCGTTTTGTCTGCGAGTCTTGGGATGGTTGGAGACCGTTCCAATTGTCGGGTCATATGCAGCTGAGTTAGAGGAGTTCTATGAAAGTACGTACACCTTGTTCCAGGTACGACCGCTCAGTATGGCGTTTCTCATTAGCCTCGTAGCGTGGGGGTTAGAGGGAGTCGCGCTATGGGTGGTACTGAGTGGATTCAGCTCAGAGGCGACCCTTCTTGCCGCGTTTTTCGTATTCGGATTAGGATCGGTCGTAGGTGCGGCCAGTCTCCTCCCGGGGGGCTTAGCGGCCGCGGAAGCTAGTATGGTCGGGATGCTTGTCATCTTAGGATACACCCAGACAATTGCGGTGAGTGCGACGGTAATTATCCGGGTTGGCACGCTCTGGTACGGAGCGATTATGGGAACGTGTGTGTTCGTTGTCTACCGGTTTGTGAGAGATCAGGCTCAAGTCATAAGCCCAAGAAACTGATTCGCTATCCGGTTTGGAAAATAAACCGGTAGATCGGTCCTGCTAACAAAAGGCCCGCAACGCAACTGACGATCAGCAGAAACCCGATATTAGTCGTCTGAACTGAGTACGATGAGAAGCTCCGGAGTGATTGCCCGATAGTGACGTAGAAGATAGCCCAGGGTAGTTCACCGATGAAAGTCCTGAGCGCAAAGTTCCAGCTGGAGACACCGGCCGAGCCAGCGCCAATGGAGACGAGATCTGCGGGAGTTGGTGACAGTCGAGCGGCAACCATTCCCCGAAGTTCGGCCGTCGTAGTCACAATTGACTCACCAGTCGCGGAGATCCGTGAGACGTAGCCATTCACATTCTGGAAGGAGTCTGCGAGAAGGAACGGTGGTAAACACGTTACCAGAGTTCCAGTCAAGACGAGCGGCACGCCGCTTGGGAATTCAACGAGATACCCGAGAAACACAGATGCGGGGCTCAGCGGCCAGAGCACGAAAGGACGAATCAGATAAAAGATAGTCACGCCGTCAGTAATGAGCGTCCATCCACTTTTGTCGAGACTCTCGAATAAAACCGCTGGCGAATACAACCAATTAACGCCGATAACGAAGCAGTTCACTGAGTCGTGAGGATTGCTCGGTCCCAGCGCCCGCCGCTCGCCGAGCAGTTCTGGGCCCGTCGCGCGCAGGAGTGCACGCTGGTCGGCTAATTGGCCCGGGAACACGGCAGTCTCTGGTGGGAGTTCAGGCAGACTCACTCCCTTATTGGTGGGCATAATCGATAGTATCGCGTTCTCGTTGACTGCCCACACAGCGCTGCTGACCCGTTGTCTGCCCTGTTCGTCATCGCCACTGGTCGGTACCACGCCGACGAAAAAGGTGGGCGAGTCGTCGAATTCGGCAAATCTGGCTTTGACACCCCGAACGTCCTCAGCAACATATGTATCGAAGCCCCACTGATGGATGACCCGGCGCGGGCCCCGGAAGCTCGCCGTCACCGGCCGAACAGGCGACCGCTCGGAACTGCCGAGCGCCGGTGACAGGCACGGTCAACGGATCGTCGGTGCGGCGTTTGTCAGAGTGGACATCGCCATTCTCCGTGAAGGCCTCGACTTCAAAGCTGACGTAGATTCCGTGGCGTCCGCCGAGATCTTGTGGAAGCTCACGTGACGTAGTCAGCACGCGCTGTTTGGTTCCCGCTGGAACCGATTGGTCTACCTCGTGTGTCTGCTCTTGGCTGAGGTCCCACTTTGGCGATATCGTGATTGTCTGGGGACGATGGGTGGCGTCACCATTCCGATTTGTGTACTGGAGGATGAACTCCACTGTGGAGTCAGGTGAGACACTGGACGCCCACCGAGACCCACCGTTGCACGAATCTCATCCATACTCAGTAATACTGTTCCTGTTACTTCAATCTCGTATCTGAGCAACTCATATCCTGAATATAAGCACTACTACGCACTCTAGATAGGGATCAGCGGAGGTAACGGCTTAGCTCGCTCCGAATGCTACATATGCGCTGTGTATCTTGCACAGCCCTATTTACCAACGGCGAGATAGATACCAGTGTTTCGCCGTCTTCGGTAAGAGCTTACCCCGTCGCTAAGAGAATCCCATGTCGGTTCGCCCCTGTTCACTACCATTCGCTGCGGTTGTGGTGAGGCGGCGACCGCTATGGGAGTCGCCGTTTTACTGTCACCGCCTTAGCGGCATACGGGTAAGGACCTTTGATGGTGGTAGCGCATGGGGTAGTGGATGAAAGTACAGAATTTGCGACTCTGAATTTGCTAAGACAATCGAATCAGATTTTCGTGCTAGACGACCGCAGTAAATACAGCGTGTTCTATCTACATTCTTACATAAGCTCAGTAACACAAATGGGATTATATGTAGATTGAGCTACCAGAATAGGGTGGACTTGTAGCCAATGTAACATTTATCGACGAAAACCTGGGAGAAAAAACAGGGTTGTCACTATCCGCGATTCGGCCTCGACGTCTAGTTCGGGCTTAGTCTGGTGGGCGATCTCCTCGGCTGGATTCAGTAGGGTTCTCCGTGTCAGCCTCTCCGTCCTGTGGCTGGTTCTGTGGGCCTCCGTCGTCTGGCTCGGTGCTACTCCCACCGTCAGTTGCGACGGGCTGGCTACTGTCTGTGTCCGTCTGTGTGGATTCTCTAGCTTCGATGCGTTCCTCTCTCCGTTGCTTGATTTTTCGCTTAGTATCACCGACAGGGATTATCTTGTCAATGAATCCGCGCAGATGCTCACGGACAATATCGGTCATTTGGACGAACATACAGGCGTCCATCTGTCGGGATACGATACCAATTTCCTCCATTCGTTTCACCCACTTTTTGATAGTCCGCTTAGTGAGTCCAACTTCTGCTTTCAGTTCATCGTATGCAACGGGCCTACCTAGTCGAATCAGAGTGTAGAGGATGTCCTTAGCGGCCTTAGTTCGGTTATTGACTATGAGGGAGATAACCTGTTTCTTGAGTCCGGTGGACTTGAAGTAGTCTTTCAGTTTGATGCGATACTGTCCGGGCGATTCAGTAACGATCTCGTCCTGATCGCTCCCGTCGTGGTATGTATCTTCGACAAGTCCTGTCTTAGGGACTCCGGCGAAATCAGCAGTATGGGCGTTTAGGACAGTATCTAGATGCTCTTTTACTGCATCCCATGCCGGGCCTGGATACGCACCATCGGCCTTTACTTCGATTTTCGGATGTGCTCTAGGGTCGCTATTCGCGAATTGGTCTGCGTTCGTATGGCGATAGACTTTGAGGTAGTGCTGGTCGATGTCGTCATCATAGGCATCGCCTCTGTATTCCCATTCAACCGACGTATCAAAGCCTAAGAAGTCTATTCTGTCGTTTCTAAATGAATAGATTTGGTGGTGCCCTTTCTCAATAGTGGCTTTCTCCTTACCGTCTCCCTCTGTCGAAACCAGTTTAGCAGAGTCGCGAAGCGTATCTATGGCGTCCTTTTCGTGGGTTTCGTGAATCCGGTGGTGGGACTCTAGGCCACTGAATCGGACAGTCTCATGAATCGGTTTCTTGGCCTCACGCAGCTGGGCATCAGAGAGTAGGTCTGTCGCCTCAATCAATTCAAAGGCGTCAGATATGACCTCTCCAATCTGGTCAACGTACGACGCCTGTATCTTCAACAGAGAGCCACTGTATCGGTGTCCAGTCTGCCAGCCTTCGGGCCACGTAAACTCATTCCCGTCTTTGTAGCAAAGGCTAGGTTCGCGCTTGTGAACCTCGATGCGACGTTTCGCGGGATTGTTGGCGATCTTCCCCTCTGAAACATCATCGTAGAGATTCAGCACTTGCGCGTAGTACCGACTGAATCCGCTAGCGCGCATCTGCCCGTACTGGACTTTGGTAGAGAAGAATCCGATTTCATCCTGTCCATCTGTCCATGATGCGTCTATCGTGCCTAGGTAGTGTGGATGGTCGCTATCGGCGTTTGTCTGTCGTTGATTATTCAGTTCACTCTGGGACTCTGTGAGGGACTCATACAGGCTATTGTCGTCGTTTAATTGGACGTAGACAGTGACCCCATGACTCTCTTCCCTCTGGATATCGGATGTCCGTAGAATCGCTGCTGTTGTCCGTTTCTGGGGCAACAGCAGTCATGCTTTCCCCTCTGACGTTCGGAGTGTTTGAACTGTGTTTATTGGACAACCAGCAGAGGTAGCATGGACGCCTGTCCAGTGCCACGCACTACTCTCAGTATCACAAGACGGAGACAACCACCCACACTCCCAGCACTTCGCAACGAAACCCCCGCTCATTGCCCGTTGCCTCCGTGACAATCAGGACAAACAAGAAGCGGGATACCGCTCCCTGGCTTGGTTGTCGTGGTGAGCCGACTGCCACAATCCGGGCAATATCGGTTCACGGGTGACACCTCCCGTCATTACGAGCCGGGCATTGCTGGTCACGGTCCTCGATGAATCCACCGCAATACTCGCAGATAGGGGGGTGGACCTGGATAGTCCGGCTCACTCCAACCACCCCACTCTAATGACATGTGAGTAGCGGTTAAGTTTGCCAGTACCGTCAGAAATCCACTTAAGAGAATGGGTTCGGGCGGATTTGAACCGCCGGCCTCCTCCATGTCAAGGAGGTGTCATAACCGACCTAGACCACGAACCCTCACTGCGAGGTACACCACATTGTTTCCGGTGGGTGTAATTGAAGGTTTCGGATTCCGTATCGCCACGTTGTCTGTTGATTGCCCACACATGTTCGTCGGTGGCTAGGGCTCCCGATAGGCTTAAGTCAATGTACGGATTTGTACATCACAACACGAAAGAGTCCATTGGTGAATACAATGAAAGAGTACATCGAACGCGTCACTGACGGTGAAGACTTGACACAGGACGAGGCTCGGGCCGTTGCAACGACTGTCTTCGAGGATGCGACCGAGGCACAGATCGGTGCGCTCCTGACGGCACTCCGGTCGAAAGGGGAAACGGAGGCCGAAATCGCCGGCTTCGCCGAGGGGATGCGCGACGCCGCACGGACCATTCGGCCCGAGCGAGAGGGGCTGGTCGACACCTGCGGGACCGGTGGCGACGACTACAACACCATCAACGTCTCGACGACGAGCGCCATCGTCGCGGCCGGGGCTGGCGTTCCAATCGCCAAACACGGCAACTACTCTGTCTCTTCATCTTCGGGGAGCGCCGACGTGCTCGAAGAGGTCGGCGTCGATATCGAGGCCGAACCGCCGGAGGTCGAGGAGACCATCGAGCGTGAGGGCATCGGCTTCATGCTCGCACCCGTGTTCCACCCGGCGATGAAGGCCGTCATCGGCCCGCGCCAGGAACTCGGAATGCGGACCGTCTTCAACATCCTCGGACCGCTGACGAACCCCGCCGACGCGGACGCGCAGGTACTGGGCGTCTACGACCCGGACCTCGTTCCCGTGATGGCCGAGGCGCTGGCCCGACTGGACGTCGAGCGGGCGCTGGTCGTCCACGGCGACGGCCTCGACGAGATCGCCATCCACGGCGAGACGGCCGTCGCGGAGGTCACCGGCGACCGGATCGCGGAGTACACCATCACGCCGGAGGACATGGGCCTTGAGACACACGACATCGAGGCCATCTCCGGGGGGTCGCCGGAAGAGAACGCGGCCGACCTTCGCGGAATCGTCTCGGGCGAAGTCACCGGCGCGAAGCGGGACATCATCCTCGCCAACGCCGGCGCGGCCATCTACGTCGCCGGCGTCGCCGACACGCACGAAGAGGGGGTCGAACACGCCCGGCAGGCCATCGAGTCGGGCGCGGCGGCCGACAAACTCGACGACCTGATCGGGGCATGACGCGCGTGAAGACCTGTGGCGTGACCGACGGTGCGGACCGCGACGCCGTCGTTGCGGCCGGCGCTGACGCGGTCGGTATCATCCACGGTGTCCCGGTCGATACACCGCGCGAGGTCGACGAGGAAACGGCCGAGACGCTCGCCGGGGGCGTCCCGCCGTTCGTGACGAGCGTGCTGGTGACGATGCCGACGACGGTCCAGGAGGCCGTCAGGCGCACCGACAGGATCGAACCCGACGCGGTGCAGGTCCACGACGGCCTCTCGCCGGCGGAACTCGGGGCCCTCGACAGCCGAATTACACAGGACATCGTCGCTGTGGTTGAGGGTGACGCGCCGGCCATCGAAGACTACGCCAGCCACGCCGACGCCCTGCTCGTCGATTCGGTCGACGCTGACGGCGGCGGCGGCACTGGCGAGACACACGACTGGGAGCGCACGCGCGACCTCGTCGACTCGCTGGACGTGCCCGTCGTGCTGGCCGGCGGGCTAACCCCCGAGAACGTGGCCGAAGCCGTCGAGACGGTCGAACCGTTCGCCGTCGACGTGGCGAGCGGCGTGGAGTCTGCCGGCGGAAAGAAGGACCACGACGCCGTCGACCGGTTCGTCCGGAACGCCACGCGAGCGTCGGAGGGCGGGGTATGACCCTCGACATCTCCCGCGAGGAGTTCGTCGAACACGCCAAGGCGGACCGTCCAGTCGTCGTCCGCACCGCCGCGGAACTGGACGTCGACGTGGAGCCGCTGACCGCGTACGCGGCCCTGACCGGCCGCACGAGCGACGTGGCGGCAAGCGACTACACGTTCCTGCTGGAGAGCGCCGAGAAGGTCGCCTCCAGCGACCCCGACGGCGCGTTCGCGCCGGAGACCGACGACCGCCACGCCCGCTTCTCCTTCGTCGGCTACGACCCGCGCGCCGTGGTCACCGTGACCGGCGACGAGAGCGAGGTCGAGGCGTTCGACGACCGCTACGCCGACCTGGTGACGACCGACGGCGGCGACGTGGTCGACGACCTCCGGGCGGCGATGCCCGACGTGGCGCTGCGGAACTTCCCGGAGATGGACCGCCAGCATCTCGAAGGCGGCCTCGTCGGCTTCCTCTCGTACGACGCTGTCTACGACCTCTGGCTCGACGAGGTCGGCCTCGACCGCCCGGACTCGCGGTTCCCGGACGCCCAGTTCGTCCTCACCACGTCGACGGTCCGCTTCGACCACGTCGAGGACACCGTCTCGCTCGTGTTCACGCCGGTCGTCCGCCAGAACGAGGACGCCGGCGAGCGGTACGACGAACTGGTCGCCGAGGCCGAACGGGTCGAAGATATCCTCTCGGACCTCGCCCCGCTTTCGACTGGCGGCTTCCGCCGCGAAGACGAGGTCGCCGGCCGGCAGGGCGAGTACGAAGACGCCGTCGAGCGCGCCAAGGAGTACGTCCTCTCCGGGGACATCTACCAGGGCGTCATCTCCCGAACGCGGGAGCTGTACGGCGAGGTTGACCCCCTGGGCTTCTACGAGGCGCTCCGTGCGGTGAACCCGTCGCCGTATATGTACCTGCTCGGTTACGACGACCTGACCATCGTCGGCGCGAGCCCGGAGACGCTCGTCTCCGTCGCTGGCGACCACGTCGTCTCGAACCCCATCGCGGGGACGTGCCCGCGCGGGAACTCCCCCGTCGAGGACCGCCGTCTCGCCGGCGAGATGCTCGCCGACGGGAAAGAGCGGGCCGAGCACACGATGCTCGTCGACCTCGCGCGCAACGACGTGCGCCGCGTCGCCGAGGCCGGCAGCGTCCGGGTCCCGGAGTTCATGAACGTCCTCAAGTACAGCCACGTCCAGCACATCGAGTCGACGGTGACAGGACGGCTCGCCGAAGACAAGGATGCCTTCGACGCCGCCCGCGCGACGTTCCCGGCCGGCACCCTCTCAGGCGCACCGAAGATCCGCGCCATGGAGATCATCGACGAACTCGAACGCTCGCCGCGTGGCCCCTACGGCGGCGGCGTCGGCTACTTCGACTGGGACGGCGACACCGACTTCGCCATCGTCATCCGCTCGGCGACGGTCGAAGACGAGGGCGACCGGGACCGCATCACCGTCCAGGCCGGGGCCGGCATCGTCGCCGATTCGGACCCCGAAAGCGAGTACATTGAGACCGAGCAGAAGATGGACGGCGTGCTGACGGCGCTGGAAGAGATCGAGGACGGTGGCGACCAGTCGTCCGCTGACGCCGACCCCGAGGAGGTGACCCGATGAGCGCGTCACAGCCCGCCGGCGAGGAGGCCGTCAGGGACGACCTCCGGGTGCTGTTCGTCGACAACTTCGACTCGTTCACGTACAACCTCGTCGAGTACGTGTCCGAACACGCTGAGACTGAAGTCGTCCGGAACACGGCGTCGCTCGAAGACGTCGAGGCGTTCGACCCCGACGCGATCATCCTCTCGCCGGGTCCGGGCCACCCGAAGAACGAACGGGACGTCGGCATCACGCTGGACGTCCTCCGGGAGGTCAGCCCCGACGTGCCGACGCTGGGGGTCTGTCTGGGCCTCGAATCGGCTGTGTACGCCTACGGCGGTAGCATCGGCCGTGCGCCGGAGCCGATTCACGGCAAAGCGTTCCCCATCGACCACGACGGGAACGGCGTTTTTGCGGGACTGGAACAGGGGTTCCAGGGCGGGCGCTATCACTCGCTCATCGCCGAGGACGTTCCCGACGAGTTCGTCGTCAGCGCGACGACTGAGGCCGAGGACGGTACGGAACTGGTGATGGGTGTCCGCCACCGCGAGTACCCCATCGAAGCCGTCCAGTTCCATCCGGAGTCGGTCCTGACCGCGGTCGGTCACGACGTGATCCGGAACTTCCTCTCCGGACTCTAGAGTACCTGAAAGCCGAGGATTCCGAGTATCCAGAGGACGGCGACGGCGATGATCGCGATGATGACGAGCCGCCACGCCACTTTCATCACGAACCGGCCGACGAGTAGTACGACGGCAATAGCCAGCAAGCCGACGAGTATCGCCGGCGGTGAGGGAAGCGCTCCGAGTTGGAGGAGTGGCAACATAATACAGATAGGAGTGTCCACGGGGAAATACTTCGTGGCTGTCTCGGGGGCCTCTGGCCATCTGCGTCCGTCCTTGCTGGACTAACTACTGCAGTCACGCCGCCAAAGATTCAAACAGTCAGGTATGCTATACTATATCATGAGTGTAGCCGGACTGTGTGAAATCTGCGAGCGCCCTGACGTGGACCACACCTGCGACAGATGCGGGCGACTCGTCTGTGACCGCCACTGGGACGCGGATATTGGCATGTGTGTCGAGTGCGGTGCGGAGGTCGGCCAGCCGAGCGACCGGACGTCGCCGGAGGACATGCCCGACGGCGTGGACACGTACCGCTTTTGATCAGCGGAACTGGTTCAGTCGCTGTTTGAGTTGTTTGGCGGACTGTCCGGCAGCCTTGAAGAACGCATCGCTGGAGTCCTCGCGCCGCGTGTCGGCGTCCTCGCCGGCGAAGATGATACCCCGCGAAGAGTTGACGAGACCGACGCCGTCGGCGAGGCCGTGCTCGACGGCGGCCTCGGCGTCGCCTCCCTGCGCGCCGACGCCGGGGACGAGAAACGGGATGTCCGGGACCAGTTCGCGGATTTCTTCGAGTTCGTCGGGGTTGGTCGCGCCGACGACGAGGCCGACGTTCCCGTTTCCGTTCCAGAGGTCGGCGAGGTGGACCACCCGCTCGTACAGTTTCTCGCCGGAGGCCAGTTCGAGGTCCTGGAGGTCCTCACCGCCGGGGTTGGACGTGCGCCCGAGGACGAACACGCCCTTGTCCGCGCGCTGGAGGAACGGCTCCAGCGAGTCGCGGCCGAGGAAGGGGTTGACTGTGATGGCGTCGGCCGCCGGACCCTCCTCATCGTCCAGAACCTGGGCGTACTGCCGCGCCGTGTTGCCGATGTCGCCCCGCTTGGCGTCCAGCAGCACGGGGACATCCTTCCCGTGTGCGTAGGCGATGGTCTCCTGCAGCGAGCGCCAGCCGTCGGGGTCCTCGTAGAAGGCGGCGTTTGGCTTGTAGCAAGCGGCGTGCTCGTGGGTCGCATCGATAATCCGGCGGTTGAACTGCCAGCGCGGTAGGTCGGCGTCCAGCACGCTGTCGGGGAGGCGGTCAGGGTCCGGGTCGAGGCCGACCGACACCACGCTGTCGGCGGCTGCGATGCGGTCCGCGAGGCGGTCGAAGAAGTGCATAGATACCGCGGCGGTTGGCAGCGACACAAGCGTTTCCTTCTCGCGTCGTGGGTCACTCCGTCGGAATCAGATTTGATATTTTCTCCCCTGTCTATTTCACACCGCAGGTTGAAGCCCGCTCATGGACCGTCTCATGGATGTCGGCCATGTGGCCGAGACCCTTCCGGACCTGAGCGAAGCCCTGGAAGACCCACGGCTACGACAGTTCGGACTCGTCGGTGGTGTCGGACTCGTTGCCGTCGGCGCGCTGCTGTCGCTCGCGCCCGCGTCCGGGCAGTGGCTGTTCTGGTCGTACGCCGTCGCTGCGACGCTGGTGTTTATCGGCGTCCCGCTGCTGTGTCTCGGCCTCGCCGCCCCGGACCCGGAGCCCGGGTCGCTGTTCCATCTCGGTATCGAACTGACGGCAACACAGCGCCGGGCCGTCGCGCTGGGCTCGCTCTGTATCACCGTGACGCCGATTGTCATCGCCGTCGGGACGCCGCTCGGCCTCCCGACGCTGGTCCTTGCTATCGCTGCCGCGACGGCGGTCGTCGGTTCCGTCCTCGTCCTCACCGGCTTCGTCGCGTGGACGTCCGCAGCGATTGCCGAGCCGAGCCGCCACTGATATCGGGTGTTTGAGGCCGAAGCCGCAGTCCAATCGTTTCCTTCGTTCGAAAAAGCGGTCTTACCCCGAGAGGGACTGCTCCAGCACGTCGACCGCGGCTTTCACCGCCGCGCCGCTGTGAACGACGACAGTAGTCCCGTCGATGGTGATATCGTCACGTTCCGGTACGGTTGCGGGCTCCTGCTCCAGGACCAGTCGGGCCGTCTCCGGCGTCACCTCGACGACTGCGACCTCGGTACTGTCGGCTGTCACGCGGTAGGCGAACGCGCCCGCCGGTGTCGGTTCTACGTCCCTGTTCGCATCGACGACGGACACGTCGGCGAGCGGCCCGCGCTGGAGGCCGGTCAGCTCTGAGGCGAGCAACTGGCCGATCCGCCGGCCGTCGGAAATCCTGTCTTTGACCATTAGAGCTCCTCCCGAACGTCCGCAGCGATGTCTCCGACGTCGACACCCTCGCTACGCGCGTACACCACGGCAGCAGCCTCCAGCGTGACGCCGATGTCGGACTGGAGGGCGTTGATACCGGCGACGGCGGTCTGCTTCTCGATGCCGGCCTCGACGACCGCGTCGAGCACCCGCTCGAACGTCGACCGTGACTGCAGGATTTCCTCGCCTGGCGCGAACCCGTCCGGTACCTCGGTGTGCGTGGCGTCGAAGCCGACGACCAGATCGTCGTCGTCTCGCTCGACCAGTCCCTCGCTCGCGGCCACGTCGACCAGCGACTTGGCCTGGTCGGGGGAGAACCAGTTCCGGTCCAGCGAGAGCGCGACGACGAACTCGCTCTCCGCCATCCGGTCGGTTCCACGCTGGCGGAACGGCGCGGCGACGGCCGTCTTCAGACTCATCGTCAGAGTAACCAGCCGGCGCGGGGGTAACGATTACGATGGCGAGTCGGCATCGAACGGTTCAAGTAGCCGCTGGGTCTTCCTTCCCGTATGAAAGACCAGGGACGCTCCCCTCGCAAGCGGACAGGTGGACGCCGACGACCGAACCACAAGAAGAAGAAGCACGAACTCGGTAAGGACACCGTCGAGACCCAGGTCGGCGAGCAGCGACTGAAGACCGTCGACGCCCGCGGGAACACCCAGAAAGTCCGAGCCGTCCAGACCAACGTCGCGAGCATCGCCGACGGCGCGGAAACCGTCGAAGCGACCATCGATAACGTGGTCGAGAACCCGTCGAACCCGAACTACGCCCGACGGAACATCATCACGAAAGGCGCCATCATCGACACGTCCGAGGGCCAGGCCCGCGTGACCTCCCGCCCCGGACAGCACGGGCAAGTCAGCGCCGTGCTGATCGAGTAATCCGGCGAGCGATCAGTTCTTCAACTGGTTACCACCGCGGAGCGACAGCGCCGATCAGGGTCGCGGAGCAGCCTTCTGGAGCGCGCTCTCGGCGATGTTGCCGCCGTAGTCGGCGGTCCGTGACAGGGAGTCGACGACGCGGCCAAGCAGTTGTGCGCTCTGTGGGTCCAACTCCCTGACCTTCCCGTCGACCCCGCGGGCCGTTTCGTCCACGTCGGGAATCCGAGCGCGGGCCTCGTTCGCTAATTCGACGGCCTCGTCGCTGTCGTCAGCTAACAGCGCATCCATCGCGGTTTCGGGGACCGCAGTGGCCTCGGCTTCCAGTTGATCGAGGAGGTCGGCGGTTTCGCCGGTGATCTCGCCGATTTCCTGCGAGAGGCCGGCGATCTTGGTGGCGTGGTCGGCAATGCGCTCGAGCTGGCGGGCGCTGGACTGGTAGTCGAACACTGTCTCGCGCGGGAAGCCGATCTCGTCAGCCGCCGTCGGGTTCCGGAGAACGGTGCGGAACACGCGCGAGACCATGTACCAGAGGCGGTCCACGTCGTCGTCGCGTTGCATCACGTCTTCTGCGAGGTCGTCGTCGTCCTCGATGAGTGCTTCGACGGCGTCGGAAAGCATCGTCAACGAGACCAGCCGCATACGCGTAATGGCGTTGAGAACAGATAGTTCCGAAGAGTCGAGCAGGTCCTGCAGGACGACCCGGTCGGCTGTCTCTTCGATCATCTCCAGGCCGACCAGGCCCTGTGTCGCATCCCGGATGATGCGGCGCTGCTCGGCCGTGATCCGCGAGGCTTCCAGTCGAATGATGTCGAAGCCGCTGACGTACATCGTCATCACGGCCCGGGTGAGTTCGTGCCTGTTTTCGAGGCCGGTCACGTCCAGCGTCCCCTCGACGTGGTCGTCGCCGCGCTGTGGCGAGACTAGTAGTAGGTCGTCTTCGGCGTAGAACTCGACGATACTGCCGCTGTCGACGCCGTTCTCCGTCGCCCATTCCTTCGGTAGTGAGACGGTGTACGTGGATCCACCAGTCAGCTGTACTTTGCGTGTCTCCATAGTACTACTAATGAACGCTGATAGTTTATAAATGATGTCGTAACTATATACTACGTCTCGGAACTCCGCCCTGCACAGCCACGGCATCACAACACGTGGAAGAGTGTGTTGTGCCGGCGAACGACTGTGGCAGTCACGGTCGGCAGTCCCCACGTCTATCGGCTATAGACTCCCGTTCCGCCGGCCTGGCCGCGTGAACGGTGAGCATCTCTCGGGTATATAGTAATATATAGAGATAATACCCAGATATAGTGCTAATAGTAGGGTACTTATTCGCTCTTCATCTTCTATCGGGTGATGACAGATTCACCGACCGGTGGTTTCTCGCGTCGTCGCTTTCTGACAAGCTCCGGTGCGATTGGGGCGCTGGCCCTGGCCGGCTGTACGGAACAGTCGTCCGGCGGCAGCGATGGCGGTACCGACAGCAGCGGTGGGAGCACTGACGGCAGCGGTCAGTTGTCCGGTGACATCACTATCACGGGGAGCAGTACGGTGTTTCCCCTCGCGACGGCTGTCGCAAACGAGTTCCAGAAGCAACACAACCAGGTCAACATCAGCCTCTCCTCAACCGGGTCCGGTGGCGGCTTCAGCAACCACTTCTGTGTCGGGAACTCCGATTTCAACAACGCGTCGCGGCCGATTTCCAGCGAGGAAGAACAGCTCTGTGCCGACAACGACATCGAGTACCACGAAATCAACGTCGCGACAGACGCAGTGACCGTCATCGTCAACCCCGAGAACGACTGGGTCGACTGCGTGACCCCCGACCAGCTCAGACAGATGTGGCGCGCAGACGGCGCGTCGACCTGGGCCGACGTGAACAGCGACTGGCCCGACGAGCCGATCAACCGGTTCGGTGCTGCCGACACGTCCGGGACGTTCGATTACTTCAACGAGGCGATTCTGGGCGAGGAGGCGGACCACACTAGCAACTACGAGGCCACTGAGCAGGACAACCTCATCCTCCAGGGCGTCCAGCAGGACCAGTACGGCATCGGCTACTTCGGCTTCGCCTACTACCAGAGCAACACGGACGCGGTCAAGGCACTCAGCATCGACAACGGCGACGGCTGCGTCGAACCGTCGCTGGAGACGGCGAAGGCTGGCGACTACCAGCCGCTCTCGCGCCCCCTCTTTACCTATCCCCGCAAGAGCGCGCTCGCGGAGGAACACGTCGCCGAGTTCGCCCGGTACTTCGTCGAGCAGAGCGCCAACACCGAACTCGTCTCCGAGGAGATCGGCTACGTCCCCCGAACCGAGGAGGCGATGCAGGAGGAACTCGACGCCCTCAACAGCGTCATCGACGAAGTCCAGTAACGAGTCGGATATATAGACGATAGAGAACTACGGATACAATCCGGGTACTTTTTCCCGAGATACACAGAATGAGCGAACAACACCGATGAGCAACGAAGGACAGGCCCCGGACCTGGCGGGCGACCGGGGATTCAGGTCAGTCCGTGAGTCGGCATATAAATACGCGCTGGCGGGCTGTGCCGTCCTGTCCGTGCTGACGACGGTGAGTATCATCGGGGTGCTCGTCCTGGACGCCGCGGAGTTCTTCGCCGAGGTGCCCGTCCTGGCGTTCCTGACCGGAACGACGTTCAGCCCGAACCTCGAACCGGTCTCTTTCGGCGTGTTGCCCCTCGTTCTCGGGACGATTCTCATCACTATCGGCGCGGGCGCGCTCGCGCTCCCGACCGGGGTGTTGACCGCGATATATCTCAGCGAGTACGCGAGCGACCGCACGCGGTCGATACTGAAACCGATGCTCGAAGTGCTCGCGGGCGTCCCGACCGTCGTCTATGGCTACTTCGCCATCGTCTACGTCACGCCCGCGCTGAACGCCGCAATCACCTGGCTCAACGGCGCTTTCGGGACAGGGTTCGATGAACTGGGCCTGTTCAACGGGCTCTCGGCCTCCATCGTCGTCGGCATCATGATCATCCCGATGGTCTCCTCTATCAGCGAGGACGCGATGAGTTCGGTCCCGGACTCGCTGCGCCAGGCCGGCTACGGCCTCGGGGCGACGAAGTTCAACGTCTCGCTGACTATCGTGGTTCCGGCAGCGGTCTCCGGTATCGCCTCGTCGTTCATTCTCGCCATCTCGCGGGCCATCGGCGAGACGATGGCCGTCGTGCTGGCCGCGGGGTCCCAGCCGCCGGACATGCCCCCCGTCCAGCAGGTCTTCGGCATCCCGTACGTGGCCCCGACGGACGTGCTCGGCCTCTTCACCGAGAGTTCCGCGACGATGACCGTCGCGATGGTCAACATCGCACAGGGGGACATCTCCGGCGGGTCGACCGCCTACCAGTCGCTTTTCGCTATCGGGCTCACGCTGTTCGTCATCACGCTGGCGATGAACGTCGTCAGCGACCTCGTGGCGAGTCGCTACCGGGAGGTTTACGAGTAAATGGCCACGACATCACCGACCGAGACGGAGTTCGGCGAAGTCAGCCGAATCAAGGGCATCGCCTTCAAATACATCTCGTTTGCAGCGTCCATCGTCGGCATCCTCGCGCTCGGCGTGTTGCTCGCGTACGTGTTCTGGGACGCGCTCGGGCTGGCGACCGCTGGCACCGGGTGGTACCTCGCGTACACGGGGACACTTCTCGTCCCGCTGCTCGCGTTTTTCGCCTACGCACGGACCCGTCCCGCGGTGGTCGCGGGGGCGTTCGAACTGTTCAGTATGACGCTTGCCGGTGTGCTGTTGACCGGTGCGGGCGTCATCATCCTCTCGATCATCGCCAGTCCTGAGGTGTGGTTCGCGTACTTCCTCACTGTCGTCGGTCCGATTGTCGGCCTGTATGTGTACGGCCAGTACGACCGCAAGGCGACCTGGGTCGGCTTGGCGATGCTCGGGGTGTTGCTACTGGGTCCGGTCGTCGGGACGCTCGGGCTGAGCGCGTTGACCGCAATCGGTGCGCTGCTTGGCTCGCCCGGCATCTACTTCCTGTCGCTCGTGGTTCCCGCGGCCGCGGTCGCCGCGTACCTGGCCGCGGAACGGCTGGATTTCTCCCGGCGTCGGAGCCTGGGTATCAGTGTCGGACTCCCGGTTCTGGCCATCGCCGCCGTCCCGCTCGTCGACACCGTGCCAGCTATCTCGCGGTCGGTCTGGCTCATCGGCCTCGTGTTGCTCGGCCTCCCGGTCGGGTTCGCGGTCGCGAACACGGCCCGAACCCGCGAACGCTGGCCGGCCTTCGCGTTCCCCGCAATCGTCGCCCTCGGGTTCCTCGGGGGCGAAGCCGTCGTCACCGTCATCGGGGCGACGCCGCCGACGCCGTGGATCGACTGGCAGTACGTCACCAGCGGCCCGTCCCAGACCGCGGCGGAGGCAGGACTGTACCCGGCCATCATCGGGTCGATATTCCTCATCGTGCTGGTGAGCGTGTTCACCTTCGTCTTCGGCGTCGGCGCGGCCATCTACCTCGAAGAGTACGCGCCGGGGAGCGGACCGCTGGCCGCCGTCACGCGGGTCATCAAAGTGAACATCTCGAACCTCGCCGGCGTCCCGTCGGTGGTGTATGGCCTGCTGGGGCTGGGCATCTTCGTGAACATCGAGTCACAGCTCGGCCCGTTCACCTACGCCGGCTTCGGCGTCGGGACGGTGCTGACCGCCGCGATGACGCTTTCCCTGCTCATCCTGCCCATCGTCATAATCTCCGCACAGGAGGCGATTCGGTCCGTGCCGGACTCGCTGCGGCAGGCGTCTTACGGGATGGGCGCGACCCGGTGGCAGACGATTCGGAACGTCGTCCTGCCGCGCTCGCTGCCGGGCATCCTGACCGGGACGATCCTCGCGCTCGGGCGGGCCATCGGCGAAACCGCACCGCTCATCATGGTCGGCGCGGCGACAACGAAGTTCTCCCCGCCCAGCGGGCTGTTCGGGAAGCTCACGGCGATGCCGATGCAGATATTCGCCTGGGCGTTCGAACCGAGCGACGAGTTCCGGTACGGCGTCGTCGCGGCCGGCGTCGTCACGCTGCTCATTGTCATGCTGACGATGAACTCCGTCGCCATTCTCGTACGCAACAAATATCAACAGGAGGCGAACTAATGACTTCACAGGACATGGCCAGTGACACCGACGTTGAGACTGACGACGACTCCCTTGTGACGACCGACCCCGGCAAGGGCGGGCTCGACGAGAACGACGAGCGCGGGTCGGTCGGCCAGACCAGCGCGGGGACCGTTATAGAGTCCCGCGACCTCGACGTGTTCTACGGCGAGACGCAGGCGCTCCAGAACATCGATCTGGCTATTCCGGAGAACCAGGTGACGGCCATGATCGGGCCGTCGGGCTGTGGCAAGTCGACGTTCCTGCGGTGTATCAACCGCATGAACGACCTCATCGACATCGCCCGCGTCGAGGGAGAACTCACGTTCAAGGGGAAGAACGTCTACGACACTGACGTCGATCCAGTGGCACTGCGGCGCCGAATCGGCATGGTGTTCCAGCACCCGAACCCCTTCCCGAAGAGCATCTACGACAACGTCGCCTACGGCCTCCGCATCCAGGACAAGACGGACAATATCGACGAGGTGGTCGAGCAGTCACTGAAAAAGGCGGCGCTGTGGGACGAGGTCAAGGACCGCCTGGACGAGTCCGCGCTGGACCTCTCTGGCGGCCAGCAACAGCGGCTCTGTATCGCGCGGGCCATCGCCGTCGACCCCGAGGTCGTCCTGATGGACGAGCCGGCGTCGGCGCTCGACCCCATTGCCACCTCTCAGATCGAGGATCTCATCGAGGAACTGGCCGAGGAGTTCACCGTCGTCATCGTTACCCACAATATGCAGCAGGCCGCCCGCATCTCCGACAAGACCGCCGTGTTCCTCACCGGCGGCGAGCTGGTCGAGTTCGACGATACGGACAAGATATTCGAAAACCCCGACAGTCAGCGCGTCGAGGACTACATCACCGGCAAGTTCGGATAGCCTGTACTATCGCTGTAACGTCGCTTCGGTGTCGATACCGTACACCGCCTTCGGCGTCTCGACGTGTGCCGTTCTGACTGCGTCCTCGTGGCCGTTTTCGAGCAGCCAGCGGACGCGCCGTGGTACCGTTTTCGGCCCCAGCACCGCTCCCGGGCGGTCCGGGTCGTCGATATAATCGGTCTCCATCAGGAACGGCCCGTCGGACTCGACCGCGACCTCCAGTTCGTCCTTGTCTGCAAGTACTGATTTGACCGGGCCGCGGAGTCGGCCGCCGGAGTAGTGTTTGACGACCTGCGTGCGGTCGAGCCCGCGCTGTTCGGCCCAGCGAGCGACTTCTTCGAAATCTTCGCCGCCCTCGGTGTGAAGCTGTATCGCACAGCCCACGTCGGCGGCGCGTTCGAACCCGTGACACATCACTTCGTTCGAGGCCTCCCAGACGGCGTCGTCCACGTCGTAGTGTGGACGGCCGGACTTCATCGCCAGCGCCGCGCCGTCGGCGACGTACTCTGCGGCCACGTCGAGGCCGGTCTGCATGATGTCGCGCGCTTCCGGCGGCGTGTAGCCGTCGCCGACGAGCTTCGAAATCAGCGCCGGGTGGACCCCGAGGACGGGCCAGGTGCGGCCGTCCAGCACGTCGGCGGCTGCGGCGGCGGCCTCGACGGTGAGGTCGAACACCTCACGGAAGATTGCCCCGTCGGTGGCCTTCTCGACGAGGTGCCAGGACGGCTTGTTGAGCACCAGCAGGTGTGTTCCGCCCTGGGACGCGAACTCCTCGGCTGCCGCGACGTTCCGGCCGTTGACCGGGTCGAGATGGAGGTGGTTGTCCAGTACCGGCGTGTCGTCGATGTCCATATATGGCCAATGGCACTGGCGGAAAAAACAGTTGGCGTCCCGCAATACATATCTGGTAGTACCAACTGGCGTATCGTATCGATGCGTTTTGCTTACGTTGTAGTTGCCTGGCTGCTTCTCGCTGGGGCCTCAATGGGAGTCGCGGCCAGTGTCCCGGCGGACCAGCCAGCTATCCCGTCCCAGTCTGGCGGGCCAGAGTACGGGATGGAGGTAAAGCGGACGTACTATCTGACGCCTGATGAGCCCGGCCAGATTCGAATAGCGATAGCATACGATGCCGGACTCGATTCGCGGGCCGTCGGGGTGTACCTGCCGGAGAACGTCACTGTTGAGAAAAACGACGGGTTCGAGCGAGACGAAAACGGCAACCTCATCGCCAGGAACGACCAGCACCCCAGACTCACGCTGTCGGTTCCGGCCAACGAAACGAGCGCTCGGTTCGGCGGCTCCGACTTCGTCGACGCCGGGGACTGGGCATTCGTCAGTGCCTACACCTACAGCGGGTACTGGAGTGAGGTAACCAGCCAGTGGGAGAACGAGGGAGAGAGCTCCCGGGTCGACGTAACTAACACCGTCGCTGGCGAGGGATACGCCGGCAGCCGATACGCATACTTCGGCCCGTACGAGCAGGAGACGACGCTCGTCAACGGCCAGACATTCAACGTCATCGTTCCGGACCAGTCGAAAGTGGCCGTGTCCGACCGCGGCCCGATGGATGTTCTCGGACCCACAGCACGGAACTACTCGGTCGGGTCCCGGCCTTCACAGATCAACGTGTTCGTCGCGCCAGATCCAGTACGCCGTGGTGGGCGGGCCACCCCTGTCCGACTCGCCGGCCAGCAGGATCTCTGGGTCGCCGCGGCGAACCCTACCCCCCGGACGCTCATTCACGAGTACATCCACACTCGTCAGGATTTCAGGACGACGAACGAGACTCAGTGGCTCCTCGAAGGTGGGGCACAGTACTACGACACGGTGTATGGGGTTCGAACAGGCGTTATCGAGTACGACACGCTCGAACGGGAGTTCGCATCGACACGGTACGAGGACGCCGTCCTCGCTGACTCCGAATCATGGGGGGAAACGAGCCGTACGGTTGATTACGACAAGGGCGGTCGTGTCCTCGCGGCGCTGGATCACCGAATTCGGACCGAAACTGACGGTAAACGGACGTTAATGGCTGTATTCGCCCGCCTGAACGACGAGAGTAAGCCCGTCACGCTGGCAAGGTTCAAAAGCATCGTCGCCGACGTGGCGGGCACGAATCTCGACGACTGGCTAGACCGGTACGTGACGACCGCGGCATCGCCGAGCTACCCCGACGATCCGAACCCGTCATACTACCTCGACGATACTGATCTCCCGGTCGAGAAGGTGGCAGCACCGACCGAACCAACACCGACACAGTCGGACCCGACTCCGGCCCGGACGGAGGCGGCTACAAGCAACGCGGCGGGACCCGGTTTTTCGGTTCTGGTGTCCCTCATAGCCACTGCAGGACTGTTAATCGCACTCGCTCGCTCTCGAGGTTAATCCAGCGTCACTGCGTCTTCCGCCGCGTTTCGCAACGCGTCGGAGCGGCCGTACTCACCTGGCGCGATGGCGACCGTTCTGACTCCTTCCCGGGCGGCCACTTCCAGTGCCGGCTTGAAATCCGTGTCCCGCGAGGCGACGACAAGTACGTCGATCTGTCCCGAAGCGACAGCATCCGTCGCGTCAACGGCGAGCCGCACGTCCACATCGCCGCTGGTCGTTCGGACCTCGAACCCGCGAGCCTCGGCAGCCTGAATGAGTCCTGGCGAGGCGTTCTGGTCGACATAGAGACGAGTCAACGCCAGCGGGCCGTATTCGGCTGCAATGTCGCGGACCTCGTTGAGGTCGACATCGAACTCCGATCTGAGTACATTCGGCCCGTCAACGAAGAGTCCGACTCGCTGCCGCGAGTCTATCTCTCCGAATATCCGACGAAACAGCTCCATGCGCCCCTTTCCCCGCCCGCCCCGCTTATGCGTGCCGTTTCACGTCGTAAATCAGTGATCGCTATATCAAACGCGACTACACAACACTTAGGAGGGTACCTTCCTCACGTTCCGGATAGTAATTCCAGGCAGAGTCGACCGGCAACAACTGCTCGACATTCGTCACCATGAGTAAGGAATCTCTTCCCGATCAAGACGTCCTAAACGGGCTTTGTGAGATCATTTCCGACCCAGCAGTCGTATTAGATGCTGACGGCGTCTTCGTCGACGTTATCCACAACGCTCACAACGGCGCACTATTCTTCAAGCGGCCGGAAACGCTGCTGGGAACGGATCTCTGGGAGGTCTTCTCGACAGCACAGGCAGACCGGTTTTACACAGTCATCGAGGACGCGTTGAAGATAGGTGAGCAACAGCGTATCGAGTACCAGCTATCGCTTGACCACGGGGACAGGTACTTCGAGGCTCGTGTCACGCCAGTTGGCGGCGATGACACGGAGCGCGTGTTGTGGCTGGCCGAAGATATCACGCAGCGCAAGCGGCGTGAGGAGAAGCAGGCCCTCATCGAACGAGTGTTCGAAATCAGCCCGGTCGGGCTCGTTGTCGTCGAGCCGTCCGGCGAAATCTTGCTGGCCAATGACCGCGCCGAAGACCTGCTTGGCCTCGAACGCGACGAAATTACGGGGAGACGGTACGACCAACCGGAATGGAATATCTTCTACGAAGACGGAACCCCGATCCCTGAGTCGGACCATCCGGTTACGCGGGTGCTCGAATCCGGCGACCCAGTGTTTGGATTCGAGCACTGGATAGAGCTCGCTGACGGGACCGAGCGGTGGCTTTCGAGTAATGCTGCGCCAATACTGGGTGATGACGGGACCGTCGAGCGTGTCGTCGTTGGCCTGGACGACGCAACGAGATTGAAACAGCGGGAGGAGCAACTGGAGTGGCTCGTCGGGACGGAGATGCTGGCCGACGTCGGCGGATGGGAGCTTGATCTGGAGACGGGCCTGATTGAGGGGACGGCGGGGATGAGGCGTCTTTACGGAACACCGGAGTATAACCCGACGCTTGAGGAAGCGCTTGAGAAGTACCATCCTAACGATAGAGCGGCCCTTCGCGATGCAATCGACGCTTGCTGTGAGACCGGCGAACCAATGGAGCTAGAGGCACGCCGCCAGACTGCGGACGAAACCGAGCGCTGGTTCCGTCTCCGGGCTGAAAAAACCGTCCGGGACGGGACACCGAAACTGCGAGGTATCGTTCGCGACATCACCCAGGACAAGGAGCGAGAGCAGCGGATAATGGTCATGAGTCGGATTCTCCGACATAATATCCGGAACAAGTTGACCGTGATACGGGGTAATTCGAGACTCCTCAAGGAAGAGCTCAGCTCGTCCGATTTCTCCGTTGACGCTGCCAGAGGGCACATCGATAGAATCGAGAAGGCGTCGAAAGAACTCGATTCGTTAGCCGAGCGAGTACGGACGTTCGACCGGGTCATCGAGCACGACCTTCGAAGCGGGACAGTCCACCTCCGGCAGGTACTCACCGATGTCCGGGATGACCTCGCAGAACAGCATTCCGGGGTCACCATTGACGTCGCTCCCATCGACGCGGAGATATCGGGTGACAGGGTGGCTATCGACCTGATACTGGAGATTCTTGTCGAAAACGCGCTGGAATACAGCGATCTGTCCGACCCAAGTATCGAACTTACGGCCGAAGAGACACCGACAGGTCAAGTGACGGTCCAGGTCGATACCGACGGGGCCGGTATCCCCGACATGGAGCGCAAGGTCTTGGCTTCGGAGACGGAGGGACCAGTAGCACACAGTCGCGGCCTCGGGTTGTGGGCGGTTACGTGGCTTGTCCGACGCCTCGGTGGATCCGTGACGCTGGCCGAAGACCCCGACGACGGAACGCGAGTCGAACTGACGTTCCCGCTGGCGCGAAGCGAGTGACAGAGGGCGAGGGCTCGTTTTCAGTCCCGATCTCGTCGCCCTATCTATTCCTTCGCCGATTTGATATCGCTGTATGTGATTTATCAGCGGTCCGCGGACGGTGAAGGGCCAAACGGTAAGACCGCGCGGTACGAGAGGTCCGCGTATGTCACTGCGGTCACCACCGCTCTCTGCGGTTCACCAACGAGCCGACGCTTCGTTCACCGATTTCGGCGGGTGGGAGATGCCGGTCGAGTTCGAGTCGATTCGCACAGAACACGAGGCAGTCCGGAACGAGGTCGGGAAGTTCGACGTTTCGCACATGGGGCAGATAACCGTGGCCGGCCCGGACGCGGCGACGCTGACACAGCGGCTGACCACCAACGACGTGACGGTGCTGGACCCGGGAGAAGCCCAGTACGGGGCCATCACAGACGAGGACGGGATCATGCTCGACGACACGGTCGTCTACCGGTTGCCGGAAGGCGCGGCCGACGAGTTCCTGTTCATTCCGAACGCCGGGCACGACGGGGAGATGACCGAACGGTGGCTCTCTGAGCGGGACGAACGTGGGCTGGACGCGACTGTGACGAACCGGACCGAAGAGTACGCGATGATCGCCGTCCAGGGGCCTGACGCGCCGGACCTGCTGGCGGCCGAAACGGAGGATGTCACACTCTCTGCCCTGTCCCGCTTCGAGGTGGCTGACGGGGCTGTCGCCGGCATCGACTCGCTGATTGCTCGGACCGGCTACACGGGCGAACCCGGCTTCGAAATCCTCTGTCCGTGGGACGACGCGAAAGCGGTCTGGGGCGCGCTCGAGTGCCAGCCCTGCGGGCTCGGCGCGCGCGACACGCTCCGCCTGGAGATGGGCTTTCTGCTCTCCGGACAGGAGTTCCACCCGGTCGACGAGCCCAGGACGCCCTACGAGGCCGGTATCGGCTGGACTGTCAAGCTTGATACGGAGTTCGTCGGTCGGGATACACTGGAAGGCGTCGCCGCGGACGGTCCCGAAGAGGAGCTCATCGGTATCGAACTCGTCGACCGCGGTGTCCCGCGCCACGGGTACGACGTGACGACGCCGGATGGGGAGCCGATCGGCCACATCACCAGCGGGACGATGAGTCCGACGCTGGGTGCGCCGATTGCCCTCGCCTACGTCCCGGCGGCGTACGCCGAGCCGGACGAGTCCGTCCGCGTCGTCGTCCGCGGCGAACCGAAGAAAGCACGTACCAGGAGCACGCCATTCCTCGATAGATGAGCTTCGACGTTCCCGACGACCTGCGATATCTGGAGTCACACGAGTGGGTGCGCGTCTCCGGCGACACTGCCGAGGTCGGCATCACGGCGTTCGCACAGGACGAACTCGGCGACGTGGTGTTCGTCGAGCTACCCGAGGAAGGGGCGGAGCTGACCGCCGGCGAGGACTTCGGCGTGGTGGAGTCGATCAAGGCTGTGTCCGACGTGTACGGACCCATCTCCGGCACTGTCACGGAAGTCAACGACCGGCTCCGCGATGAGCCGGAACTGCTGAACGAGGACCCGTTCGGTGACGGCTGGATGCTCGAGGTCGAGGTCGCCGACGAGAGCGAAGTCGACGACCTGCTCTCACCCGCCGCGTACCGCGACCAGATCGAGTAACCCTCGGTGGCAGTGGTCCCTTGCGGGGGGTGAAAGGAGTAACCTAATGTGGACACGGTCGCTAGCTGCCGATATCATGTCACCCCGGCGCTACTGGGTGGTTCTCCAATGAGTGATAGTGACTCACACGCGACAGGCAGCCCGTACGCACCGCAGACGCCCGCAGAGACCGCGGCGATGCTCGATGCAGTCGGGGCCGACGACCTCGAATCGCTGTTCGACGTTCCCGAGTCCGTCGCCTTCGACGGCGAGTTCGGTATCGACGCCCGGAGCGAGCGTGCGACGCGCCGGGAAGTCGCCGGTCTCCTGGGCCGCAACGCCGACCTCACGGAGTTCCTCGGCCGGGGCCACTACGACCACTACGTCCCGAGCGTGGTCGACGACCTCGCCGGCCGCTCGGAGTTCCTGACCTCCTATACGCAGTACCAGCCCGAGGTCGCACAGGGCTTTCTCCAGGCCCTCTTCGAGTTCCAGTCGATGCTGGTCGAACTCACGGGACTGGATGTCGCCAACTGCTCGATGTACGACGACGCGACGGCGCTGGGCGAGGCGGCGACGCTCTCCCAGCGCGTCCGCTCGGTCTCGGGCGACCGGATTCTGGTTCCCGAACACCTCCGGGAGGGCAAGCGCGCCGTTCTGTCGAACTACGCCGAGGGACCGGATCTCACGGTTGCTTCCTACCCGATGACCGACGGCGTCGCCGACGTGGCGGCGCTGTCCGACCAGATAGGCGACGACACCGCGATGGTGTACGCCGAGTCGCCGACGGTCCGGGGCGTCATCGAGGAGCGGCTCGGCGCTGTCGGCGATCTGGCACACGACCACGAGGCGCTGTTCTGTCTCGGCTCGGACCCCATCGCGCTGTCCCTGCTGGAACGCCCGGTCGATGTCGGGGCCGACGTGGTCGTCGGCGACGCCGCGTCGCTGGGAACCGGCACCGCCTACGGATTCGGCCTCGGAATGTTCGTCACCCGCGAGGAGTACCTGCGGCAGGTCCCCGGTCGGCTGGTCGGGGCCAGCGAAGACGCCGCCGACCGCCGCGCGTACACGCTGACGCTCCAGACGCGAGAGCAGCACATCCGCAAGGAGCGGGCCACCTCCAACATCTGTACGAACCAGGCGTGGGTCGCGCTCCGGACCGCGATGCACGCCGCGTGGCTCGGCCCGGACGGGCTGGTCGACCTCGCCGAGGACTGTGTCACCCGCGCCCGGGACCTCGCCGGCCGCCTCGACGATATCGTCGGCGTGAAAGCCCCGATTCACGGCCGCCACCACTTCCGGGAGTTCCTCGCCCGCACGGACCAGCCGGCCAGCGCAATCGTGGCCGACCTCGCGAGCGAGGGCTTCGCGGTCCACGCGGTCGACGACCACTTAGTGCAGGTGTGTGCGACCGAGACGACCGCCGAAACCGAAGACGAGTTCGTCGCGGCGTTCCGGGAGGTGGCGAAGTGACTCTCGCCTCACTGCGTTCGGCGACCCACCGTGGGACACCCCGCGTCCCACGAGCTTCACGCTCGACACGGGGGTGTCTCGCGTGAAATACGACCAGGCCCGCTGGACCGACGACAGCGACGACCTGTACGAACCGCTGCTCTCCGAAAAGGCAAACAAAACGGTCGACATCGAGGACTCTCCCCTGCCCAACGACCTGACGCGGGACTCCCTCTCGCTACCGGACCCGGACGAGCCCGAACTGGCCCGGCACTACACGCGCCTCTCCCAGATGAACTACGGCGTCGAGAGCGGGCCGTTCCCGCTCGGGTCGTGTACGATGAAGTACAACCCCTCCTTCACCGAAGACGTGGCCGCACGGGCCGACGCCGCCATCCACCCGGACCGGCCCGATTCGACGGTCCAGGGGACGCTGGCGCTGTGTCACCGCCTGCAGGACTACCTCGGCCGCATCGGCGGGATGGACGCCGTGACACTGCAGCCGCCGGCCGGCGCGGCCGGTGAGTTCACCGGGATCCAGATCGCGAAGGCCTACCACGAACACAACGACGACGAGCGCTCGGAGGTCGTCATCCCGGACTCGGCCCACGGCACGAACTTCGCGACGGCGGCGATGGCCGGCTACGAGGTCGTCGAGCTCCCGAGCGGCGACGACGGTCGCGTCGACATAGAGGCGCTGGAGGCGGCCGTCGGCGACGATACCGCAGCGCTCATGCTCACGAACCCCAACACGCTGGGGCTGTTCGAGCGCGACATCGAGCACATCGCCGACATCGTCCACGACGCCGGCGGCCTGCTGTACTACGACGGCGCGAACCTCAACGCCCTTCTCGGGCGCGCTCGCCCCGGCGACATGGGCTTCGACGTGATGCACTACAACGTCCACAAGACGTTCGCGACGCCCCACGGCGGCGGCGGGCCCGGGGCCGGCCCGGTCGGCGTCCGCGAGGAACTGGCCCAGTTCCTCCCGAACCCACACGTCAGAGAGACTGACGGCAACTACGAACACTACGAGCCGGCGAACTCAATCGGGAAAGTCCATGGCTTCTACGGCAACTGGCCGGTACTAGTCAAGACCTTTGCGTACATCGCAAGGCTTGGCGACGAGGGCCTGCGGGACGCCAGCGCGAAGGCCGTCCTGAACGCCAACTACCTCGCCGAGCAGATCGAGTACGAGGTGCCCTTTGGCCCGTTCCACCACGAGTTCGTGGCCAGCGCGGGCGACCAGGACGCCGCCGACGCGGCCAAGCGGATGCTCGATTACGGCGTCCACCCGCCGACGACGAAGTGGCCCGAAATCGTCGACGAGGCGCTGATGACCGAGCCCACAGAGGGCGAGACCAAACGCTCGCTGGATCAGCTGGCGGACGCGTTCAACGCCGTTGCCAGTGATTCGGACGCCGAACTGGCCGACGCGCCGTCGCGACCGGCGGCGAAACGCATCGACCAGGTGACTGCGGCCCGGAACCCGCGGCTCTCCTGGCAGGCGCTTGACGACACGTAGCCGCTCGTTTCGACATTTGATACTCCCGCCCGAGCGTATATGCCACCCCGTTGTATAGCAGTTACAACGGAACGCTATGTCCGATACGCCGCACTTGTTGTACGTAGGTCCTGCCGACGAGGACGCGGACACAGCCCCACCTGATGCATCGGTCTCGGTCACAACAGTCACCACCGTGACGGGCGCGCTGTCGGAACTGGCCGACCACGCCTACGAGGCCGTCGTCTGTGAACAGCACCTGCCGGGAGCGGACACCGGCCTGGACGTGCTGGCGGCGATACGCGAGGAGGAAGACGCGCTCCCGGTCGTCCTCACCACGACCGAACCCGACGGCGTCGTCGCCGCGCGGGCAACACAACTAGACGCCACTGAGTACGTCCCCCGGAGCGACGTGGACCTGGGCGACCGCGTGTCTGCTATCCTGGCCGCGGCCGACACGCGTGACGAGGACTCGCAGTCACAGCCGACAGCTGAATCCGGGGATTCGACAACGACGGTCCCGCCGGCGCAGACTGACTCCGTCGATGCGATTGCCGGCAGTACTGCTGATCGCACGGAGCGCAAACTACAGACGAACAACGCGGCGCTTCGGGAGTTAGCACAGCTGGCAACCCAAGAGGGGCTCACCGAGACCGAAACGATCGAACGGGTCCTCGAAATCGGATGCCAGCGGCTCGGCGTGTCGCTTGGCTTTCTGAACCGGATTGCGGACGGGACACACGAGATTGCGGTGATGGTCGGCGAGCACTCCCTGTTCGAGCCCGGGACCACGACCCCGGTCGAGGACACCTACTGTAACCGGGTCATTGAGACCGACGATATGTACGATGTCCCCGACGCTACCGACGTGGAGAGCGGTCCGACCCTGGCACAGGAAGCCGGGGTTTCCTGCTACATCGGGAGCGAGATCAGCGTCAACGGGACGACATACGGAACGCTGTGTTTCGCCGACAGCGACCCGCGTTCGGAGCCGTTCTCGGACTCTGAGCGGGCGTTTCTCGAACTGCTGGTCGAGTGGGTGAACCGCGAACTCGAACGCCGCCGTCGCGAGGACGAACTCGAACGGTACGAGAACATCATCGAAGCGGTCGACGACGGCGTGTACGCGCTCGACTCCGAGGGCCATTTCGAGTTCGTCAACCAGGCGATGACTGACCTCACGGGCTACTCCGAGGCGGAGCTGCTCGGTTCGTACACCGGCTTCATCAAGAACGACGCTGTCGTCGAGCGCGCCGAATCCATCGTCCAGGAGATGATATTCGAGGACCGCGACGACGAGGAATCGTTCGAACTGGAGATCCAGCAGGCGTCGGGGAACTCGTTCCCCGCCCAGGACCACATGACGCTGCTGTACGACGATGACGAGCGATTCGCCGGGACCGCAGGCGTCATCCGGGATATCACAGAACAGAAACGCCGCGACGAGGCGCTGTCCGGGCTCCTGGATACGACCCGGTCGCTCATGCAGGCCCAGACACCCCAGGAGGTCGCCGAAACAGTCATCGAAGCGACCGAGTCGGATCTCGGATTCGACCACTCGCTCGTCAGGCTGTACGACGAGGAGACGGACACGCTCCGACCGGCCGCCGCCAGCGACAAAGTCCCGGAGCGTCCGGTGTACGACGCCGACGAGGGGTTCCCCGGCGACGCGTTCCAGCGCGACGACCCGCTGGTCGTTGACGAGTTCGAACGGGTCGACAACTACGACTCCGACGTTCTGACGGCGGTGATGTACCTCCCGATGGGTGGCCACGGGGTCGTGAGCATCGGCGCGCCACAGGGCCACGAGTTCACCGACTCGGACGTCTCTGTCGGGGAGATTCTCGCGTCCAATGCGGCCGCGGCGTTCGACCGCGTCGAGCGTGAACGGAGCCTGCTGCGGTACGAGTCGGTGGTCGAGAACGTCCGTGATATGATGTACGTCCTCGACGACGAGGGGCGATTCCAGCTGGTCACCGAGCCCCTCGCAGAGTGGCTCGGTTACGAGCAGGAGTCGCTTCTGGGCCAGCATCCGCGAATTGTTCTGGACCAGGACGCTATCGACGAGTTCGCCTGTCGTATCGGCGACCTCTGCCGGCAGGGCGGAACCGGCGCGGTCCAGCTCGAAACCACGCTAGAAACCGCCGCCGGGGAGCAGCGGCCGGCCGAAATAGAGGTGTCGCTGCTTGATGCGGACCAGTTCCGCGGCACCGTCGGCGTCGTCCGGGACCTGACCGACCTCAAGCAGGCGCGGGCAGAACTGGAAGACGAGCGTGATCGGTTCTCGTACCTGTTCAACACGCTTCCCGATGCCGTCATCGAAACCGAGACAGTCGCGGACGAATCGGTCGTCAGATCGGTCAATCCCGCGTTCTCCGACGTGTTCGGGTACGGTCAGGACACGGCTGTCGACAGCCAACTCTCCGACCTTCTCCGGCCGCCGGACACCACGCACGACGAACTGCCCCGGTTCGACGACAAGCGGACGAACGGCGACCCCTTCCAGACCGAACTCCGACTGATGACCGAGACGGGGTTCCGTGACTTCCTCTTCCGGGGCGTGCCGTACAGCCGGGACGGCGACAGCGTCCGCGGGTTCGGTATCTACACCGATATCACCGACCAGCGGGAGCGCGAGCGCCGGTTGAAGCTGCTCAACCGCGTCCTTCGGCACAATCTCCGGAACGATCTGACTGTCGTCCTCGGGATGGCTGACGCGCTAGAGGAGCGAATCGACGACGAGGACCGCCGCTCTATTCTCCAGAGGCTCCAGCGGAAGGCAGAGGAGATGGCGTCGCTGAGCGAGCGCGCACGTGACATGGAGCGCTCCGTTCGTCGCGACCAGTACGGCACGGACCCAGTCGACGTGCACACCGCCGTCTCGGATATCGTGTCCTCGTATCGCGACGGCTACGCTGGCCAAATCGAGACAGACCTCCCGGATGCGTCGGTTAGGGCAGGTGACGGGCGGCTCCATCGAATCCTCGGTGAACTCCTCGAAAACAGCCTCGAACACGCCGGCGACGACCCGTCCGTCCGCATCGACGTCCAGGCGGACCCGCGAACCGTCTCGATCACTGTCGCCGACGACGGTCCGGGGATTCCACAGCACGAACTCGACGTTGTGACCGGCGACGAACCGATCACGCAACTGCACCACGGGACCGGGCTCGGCCTGTGGCTGGTCGTCTGGGTGACCGAAACCTACGGCGGTACCGTCGACTTCGCTAGCGGTCGGGACGGCGGGACAGTCGTCACGCTAGAACTGCCTCGGATGGATACCTAGATGGCGTCGCGGATTCGGTCGGCGAGCACGCCGTACTGCTCCGTGCCGGTCCCTTTCTGGACCACGGCAGTGACGCCGTGTTCCGCAGCAGCATCTGCGACGTCGTCGTGCTCGCGGGCCGTAAACAGCAGGAACGGGATGTCGACGTCGTTATCTCGGAGCGCAGCACACAGCTCCATTCCGTCGAGCCGAGGCATCTTGTAGTCACTGACGACGGCGTCGAAATCACCCTCAGTTGCTAGGTCCAGCGCCGCCTCTGGGTCGGCCTCCGTCGTGATCTCGAACCCGTCTTCCTGTCCCAGAAACGTACCGACGATTTCCAGAACGTCTACGTCCTCGTCTACGAGTAGGACCTCGATACTCATCAGTTCTAGGTCCGTGGTTCCCCGATAAAAACTCTCGGTCACCGCATCGTATCCAGGTCCACAACAACCGCCCTGTTCACGGTAATCCACGTTGACAGTTTGGCAACGCCGGAGAGCCCTCGCGGCGACACGGTACAGCGGTCCGGTTCGCCGGTGTACTCAACCACGGTCATCGACAGGTCTTGCGGGGCTTGCGTTCGCTCGGTGGTCGCGTTCCCTGCACCGTCCGGGTCGAGGCTCATCGGTAGCAGATGCCTCTCAGGGGCGGTGTAAAACGGCTGCTAAGAGGTCTCTATACCGCTCCGGAGAGCTATGCCGCTTGGCCGGTGTCGACTTCGCCGTCGATGCGGACGAACCCGTAGTCACACTCGGGGCAGTGCCACTTGACCTTGGTCCCCAGGTGCATCGTCGTGCTCGCGACCTTCCAGAAATCGCGGTACTCTTCGCATTCAGGACAGTAGTGTTCGAGTTCGAGGCCCATGTCCAGTTGTTTCCGCGGGGGTACAGTTGAATTTCCCGGTTCCACTCGGGGCGTCGAAGCAGGCAAACCGCTAGGCCCCCTGTAGTCCAGTATGACTCCGAGCGCGTACGAGCCGACCCATCCGACCGAACTGGCCGTCGACGCTGAATCGCCGCCGCCGTCGGCGACGGAAACGGCGACGTTCGGCATGGGCTGTTTCTGGGGGCCGGACGCGCGGTTCGGCGCGACACCGGGCGTGGTCAGGACCCGAGTCGGCTACGCCGGCGGGACCGAACCGGACCCCAGCTACTACTCGCTGGGCGATCACACCGAGGTCGTCCAGATCGAGTATGACCCCGATGCAGTGAGCTACGAGGACCTGCTGGACGTGTTCTGGGCGAACCATACGCCGTTTTCCGCCCCACGGAAACGCCAGTACCGCGGCGTGGTGCTGACACACGACGACCAGCAGCGCGAGGCCGCCCGGCGGACACGAGACGACCTCGAATCGCGGACAGGGAAGTCCGTCGAGACGGCAATCGAAGCCCTCGACCGGTTCTACCTGGCGGAGGGGTATCACCAGAAGTGGGCAGAGTCGTAATCACTACGTAATCAAAGAAACCGTCAATTCACTGTGTGAGTCTGTTACGGAAAGTAAACTAACCGTAACTGAGTGGGAACACGGTTGGTACAATCGCGGTGTACACACCACTTTGCAAGTGTTGATCGGAATACTCTGTTACGACTTTTGGTACAAGTCGTTATACGATTTCTGTGGTGAATGGTACTTCAAAACACCTGCTTACTGAGTCATGTAGTACTCACCAAGTCGATTAACTGAAGGAACGAATCTCGGTGAAAACTATGTACGTTTATTGATGTCGTGGGAGCATATTAGGATGATGAGAAAGAGTATTACACCAGCAGTTGCTGTCCGAAACGACTTACCTTCCGCCAACGAACATGTGGCGAAACTCCGTCTTGAGCTATCTCACTACTCTCTTGGAGCGTTAGAGAAAGCAGGGTTAGTGAGACTTGATAGGGAAGAACGGACTGTCAAAAAGGGGCCAAACTTCAACGACAAGAAGCAAGAATTAGTCTCCACTGACTGAGTCACGGCTTGTGTGTCCAATACAGGGAGCATCATAGACACACTGACGTGACTCGACGGAGAGTATGGTGGGTTCGGTCGGTCGCTACTCTCTCGGTTGGCGATAAACAGCTACGCCAACCGAACCGAGTACCAACACGACCGAACCACTGACAGCATTGGGATGCTGTTATGAATAGAAAATTGTTGATTCAGGGTGAGAACAAGACCGTGTTAGCAGTCAGTCGGTGGACGGGCGTCATTCCTACCACGAACCCGTGGGATGGACGTACCAAGGAACGAGAAGGGGACAACGTACTCGGTTCCAAAGTCGTCGTGCAACACTGCACGCTTGCTATCAAGCACGTCTGTACACTCCACGATAGTCCCTTCACCATCTTCGATCAGGAACCACTCACCGATTGGTTCAACGTCGGTTGATTCTACTTCGATTCGTTCGACACTCGTTGATTCGTTCGACATTGCATATAGACAGAGTAGCATCACACGGATAGAACCGAGTGTATGGGACAAATTACGTTGCTATCTGTACTGTAATCAATGCACACACCGTTGTGTGCATACTTGAGTAGGGTACTCAATCACTCTGTTATTCAGTATTGTTATTTCTAATTGTGACTCGTCCACTAAGCGATGTGTCACATGGGTGCGCGTGAAATAGTGTTATTCTGAGTGTAGTAACAGTGGTTGTGAGCAACGCCCGTCGAAAGGTAGATTCCAAAGCCGTATTTTCCACCACGGGGGAGGGATTCACTGTCTCCCTATCTACACCAAACCATCAGAGCAGTAACGTCGAGGAACCATGTTTGTCGACGTGAAACCACGGGGTCAGACGTTGGAAACAGCCCCCGTTCAAACCTATGAGTACAGAAACGTCGATACACCCACTTACTGATTTGAAAATTTCATAGAATTTGAGAATAATGCATGACCGATAGAACTTTAACCAAGTAGAACAATGTACGAATACAATGGCGGCAACACAACAAACCTTGGATGGTGAACCCACTGTTGGCGGTCGGGACAGTGATGATGCTACCAATATCCTGTTTGAGCGGGACATCGATATTCTTGGATGCCCAGTTGAAGGATGCAACTACAGCGGTCCATCCATCCATTCGCTCTACTCTCACTGCAACGGCGTTCATCATGGAGCAGACGGCAGTGAGGGAACGAAACAGCAAATGTTGGTTCAATATTTCTCCCAATTCTCGAAAGCCGATAGGGAACAGTCTGTTGCCCTCACTGCCCAGTATTGATTCCCTCACTCCACCATCTTGTCTGCTGTTGGGAAAGAGTAATTCAAACAACCAATCCTGCCTGCTGTTAGCACTTTTTCTACCACTTCTTTCTACCACTGTTCTCTGAACACAGTGGGGGAAAACCACGGTTGCTGTACTTTGTAAAACAGACAGCCGCAGTCGTTGTTTGAGGCTGTCTGTTTTACAAATACAGCGGAGTGGTTTTCCCAACACCACTTCTATGCTAACACTTTGTTAACACTACAGTCGGATTCTTTGCGCACACGAGGCAGAATGAATTGACAACCGTTGTCACACACCAATTGAACTGTATATGTGCAAAGGCCGCATATGGACACACAAGCGGTTTAGATGAACAGTGAGATGATTGGGACTCGATACTCCCACAATGCTCTCAGGGCGTATGTGAGATACTTCAAAATCGATTGTGACAATAATCAAGATGCGGATATGAGAAAATGAACGAGAGAGTGGGACTAAATCAACCCCGTTGCTTCACCATTACGGAGATGGTTTCGTTGTACCCTTTCGTCTGTGATTTACTCCTGAAAGCGCCACCCAATTGAGCAGTCGTACCAAGCTGGTAAGACGCCTTTCTACCATCCACATCATCAGTGGGAGCAAGGCGGACACCATCGACTGACTGAACGTCTTCAACGAGTGAGACAGGTGTCTTCATCGAGCGGAAGGTTGGGGGATCGTCACCAGTGTAAGCACCACACTGTTCGGTGACACTCCGTAGTTCGATGGTATCACCATCAGAGATACGAGCAACAGGAACAGACGGGAAGTCAACGTCATTGGAAAAGACAGAGACACTATCGTGAGAAAACCCACCTTCGTGTGGTTCAACCGTTCGTTCACCGTCGTTGACTGTGAACACTACGTCTTCTTGAATGTCGTTGTCAACATGCTGAGAGTACGATGGATGCGATTGTTCCATCAGTGCGACGGCGTCAACACGGTCGTGCTCAGATGGGTTGAACGGAACGCATGAGTCTACTGTGTCGAAAGAGAGTGGAGTACCAGCACGAATACGGTAATCCGTTGATGTAGTCTCACGAATCTCACCACCTGATTGAGCGTCACTGTAATGAGGCATCAGTTGTCTCCCTCATCGTTGTTGATTTCAGACGCCATTTGTGAGAGAATAACGTTGTAGGCTACCTTGGAAGCATCAAGTCCAAGCAACTCAAGCCCTGCTCGGTCAATTTCTTTCTTCGTTGTTCGACTAACAGAAATCGTGGTGTATTCAGCCATATTGAAATCTCGAAACGTTGGGCAACGGCGTGGATTCAACCCACTCAATCTTCATCAACCGACGTTCACCGCATCCAACGGCGGGAGTTGTCTTCCCACTCTACCTTTATTCTCCATGAACTTAAATGCATCGATATGAATATTAGTATAATAGCAGATAGAGATTGAATAATATTGATTCCACTGTGTTACCACTCTCGTCAGAAGTCGTCAGTAGCCACACAGACGGTTTGAGTGTGAAGATAAACAATACCACTCAAAGATTATTCGATCCACTCACACGTCGAAATAGCACCGTCTGTGTACAAGATTAACTCAACGATGTGTGAGAACTACGGTCATGTACCGAAATCAATACCAAGGTCTTTCATTTCATCAACAGCATCATCTCGGGCTACGTTTGCATACTTTTGGACAGTCGATAGTTGCTCATGACCAGTCATTTTCATTACTGTGGGAACAGATTTGTCGGTCTGCTTGAACACTTGAACGCAGTAGGTTGAACGGAGGGCGTGTGGTGTTACTTTCCGCTGGGTGTTCCCATTGACCGATTCCCCCCATTCTTCTTGTATGCCAGCATCATATGCTGCTTCTCGAATCATCTCACCAACCCACCGTTCCGTAATATGTGGTTCATCGTTCAGTAGTGATTGTTGTCCAATAAAGAGGTAATCAGTCTCATCAGCCGCATTGAATCTGTCCCTGTGTCCACCATCAAGCCACATTGTTAGTTCAGGTTCAAGATTCTGATACGGAACAGGTCGATCACCATTGTTCTTCGAGTCGTCTATTACTACAACCCCTTCATCCCGCTTGATGTCGCCACACTTGAGACTGCATAGTTCACCCACTCTTGCTCCTGTCTGAACGAGCATTTTCACAATGAGAGTATTCCGAATCTTTGGCTTCGGTACTGCATCCATCAAATCTCTCACTTCTGAGGGGTTAAGATAAGTAACGCCCTTGGTGTTGTCAGAAACGTATTTTTGCTTGTCTGCTTTGGTTGAATTGTCGTTTCCATCCAAGCATAGTTCAGTAGCAAATGCGGCAGGATTTTCGTCCAAGGGATTACAGAACAGTTTCGTGTGTTTCTCTTTTTTGCCCTCTTGAAATGCTGTATAGAACGTCCGTATATTCATGTGTTTTTGTCGAATAGTAGAGTTGGCATATCCCTGTTCGTTGTAGTGTTTCAGAAAATCACGAACTTCGGAACCAGTAGCATTGAGCAGATTCTCTCTGTCTGACCACTCACTGAATTGTGATAGTACCGTTCGGATATTGTCCAAAGTGTTGTCACTTAAATGACCCATTTGGTCAAAGAACATCTCGACAGGTTCATCAGGGTAGTCAGATTCAGACATCGAGATAGTACCCCTCTCCTTGACCGTCGTTATACTCTACTCGTTTGACTCTGGGAGATTGTAGAGCCAACTGTTCTAATGTTCGACGGACTGCCCCTTCTGGTGCATCAAGTTCGTGTGCTATCGAGTGTGGTGTAGGCATGGCTTCTGGGTCTATATCTTCCGAATATTCACCCTTGTCATATCGGTCTCTGCGGGTTACATCATCTTTTTCGGGCAGTTGCTCAATGACAGCCTGTTGTTCCACCTCTGTTACCTCACCTTCCACCAACTGTCTGATTTCAACAAGGGCAGACGACATAGTGGATAACTGTGAGTGAATATTCTCTGTTCGTCCATCAACTGATTCAACGGTCTCCATCAGTCCACCAATGTCAGTATCAAGTTCGACGTTCCCACTGTTGCCATTTCCACTGTCGTGCATTTCCATCACGTAGCGGATCGTTTCAGGCATGGACATACCCAATTCGTCTGCCATTTGTTCCCACTGCTCTTTTCGTTCAGGTGTGACCCGCACCATGATCGATTCACTCTTTTTCGACATCTGTGTTTGCACAATCAGGGTCCAGCCACTTAGTGTTACGTATTGATTACAGTCAAAGCACCTTTCACCAGAAGTACGAGCTCCGGTCGACGCCCGTGGTCGCCGACGAACTCGAAGGAAGCTACGGCGACGCGTTCGTCGATTCGACGGTCGCCGCCCGCCTCAACGGCTTCGTCGCCGGTCACGGGGACAGCGACGAACGCGAGGCGCTGTTTGCCGAACTGGATATCTCTCCGGCTGCGCTCTCGGAAGTTCGCCGCCGGCTCTGAGGGGGCTGCGAGCCCGGGGCCGCGCTCCCCAACGATTCGCCCACGGGTATAAGACGCTGGCAGTTCCAGATTCAGCTATGACAATCTACACCGGTCGCGGCGACCAGGGCCAGACGGATCTCCGGAACATGGAGCGGGTGTCGAAGGACAGCCGCCGCATCGAGGCGTACGGCACCGTCGACGAGGTGAACGCGCTGGTCGGCGTCGTCAGGCCGACCGGCCACGATGACATCGACGAGAAGCTCCGGATCATCCAGAACCACCTCCACATCGTCCAGGCCGACTTCGCTAACCCCAGCCCAGAGGAAGACGACCCGCGGATACAGGAGTCCCACGTCGAGACGCTCGAAGACCTCATCGACGAGGCCGATTCGGAACTGGACCCGCTCGAATCGTTCATCCTCCCATCGGGGTCGGAACCCGGGGCGAAGCTCCACCACGCCCGCGCGGTCTGTCGCCGCGCCGAGCGCCGCTGCGTCTCCTTTGCTGCCGAGGAGGCTGGCGTCAACGAGACGGCGATCATCTACCTGAACCGCCTCTCTGACGCCCTGTTCACGCTCGCTCGCCTCGTCAACAAGCGCGAGGGCATCCGCGAGGAGAACCCCGAGTACTGACGCTGTAGGATTCCTGCTCAGCAGGGGCCGTCGAAAACTCGACGCCACGCCGGCGCCGGCGGTTCGCAATAGCAAAGTGACCGGCCCGGAAGGGTGAGGTATGAAAGCGACCGCGAAGGCACATCCGATTCAGGGGCTGGTCAAGTACCACGGGATGCGCGACGAGGAACTGCGACTGCCGTACCACGACAGCATCTCCGTCTGTACCGCGCCGAGCCACTCGAAGACGACGGCTGCCTTCGACCCGGACCGCGAGGAAGACGTGTACGTCATCGACGGCGAGGAGGTCACCGGCCGCGGAGCCGAACGTATCGACGCCGTCGTAGAGCACGTCCGCGACCTCGCAGGGATCGACCACGGCGTGCGATTCGAGTCGGCGAACAACTTCCCGACGAACATCGGCTTTGGCTCCTCCTCGTCGGGCTTTGCCGCCGCGGCGATGGCCCTCGTTGAGGCAGCGGGGCTCGACATGACGCGACCCGAAATCTCGACTGTCGCCCGCCGTGGCTCCTCCTCGGCCGCCCGCGCGGTGACCGGGGCGTTCTCCCACCTGCGGACCGGCATGAACGACAAGGACTGTCGGAGCGAGCGCATCGAGACGGACCTCGAAGACGACCTGCGAGTCGTCGCCGGTATGGTCCCCTCATACAAGGAAACCGAGGAAGCCCACAAGGAGGCCGCCGAGAGCCACATGTTCGAGTCCCGGATGGCCCACATCCACGGCCAGATCTCGGACATGCGCGACGCGCTGTACGAGGCCGACTTCGACGCCGTCTTCGACCTCGCTGAAAAGGATTCCCTGTCGCTGGCCGCCGCGACAATGACCGGTCCCGCCGGCTGGGTGTACTGGCAACCGCGGACCATCGAGATATTCAACGCCGTCCGGGAGCTCCGGAACAGCGAGGACGTGCCGGTGTACTTCTCCGTCGACACCGGCGCGAGCGTCTACATCAACACCACCGAGGAGTACGTCGACCGCGTCGAGGAGACGGTCGCCGACTGCGGCGTCGACACCCGCGTCTGGGAGGTCGGCGGTCCGGCGCAGGTCCTCGACGAGGACGAGGCGCTGTTCTGAACTAGTCGGCCGGCCGCCGGAGGTAGATCTCGACCTCAGTTCCGCCAAACCGGCTCTCAGCCACCGAAACCGACCCGTCTGACTCGCGGACGATCCACTGAGTGAGCCACAGTCCCGTGCCCGTGCTGTGAGCGAGTGGCGTCTCCCTTCCAGTTGTCAGCACCGACTGCTCCGTCTCAGGGAGTCCCGGGCCGTTATCGGCCACCCGAAGGACGACCCAGTTGCTTCGGTCCGCTGGCTCGGCTACCACATCGATGCGAGGCGTTGGAGCGTCGTTGTGCTCCACTGCGTTGTCGAGGACGTTATCGAGCGCGTACGGGAAGAGTTCGTGACCAACGACGCGGCCCTCGACTTGTATGTCCTGTCGGAGTTCGATGGCCGCGTGCTCCGCTCGTAGGCGGCCGACTCGATCACAGAGCACTGCACGCGGGTCGAAGGTGGTCTGTTCTGTCTCGTCGCTGTGCTGTAGTTGCTCGATCTGCTGTGCCGCCTCACTCAAACGACGGATGTCCTCGATACGGTCCGCAATGATGTCGATATGCTCACTTTGTCGTTCGTCGCTGAGCATGTCCAGATGGCCGCGGATGACGGTCACGTCGTTGCGGATGTTATGCCGGAACAGGCGGTTGAGGACTGTAAGCCGCTGCTCGCGTTGTTTCTGCTCCGAGATGTCGTGGACGAACAGCGATGCACCGTCCGTGCTGTCGCCGGTGAGTGGCGCACCCCACAGCCGTACGTCGAGCGATGACCCATTGGCGTGACGGTGACAGGACTCAACGCCGGTGAGCGATTCACCGTCGACAAGTGACGACAGCAGCCTGTCGAGCGGCTCCGGCGATTCGCCCAGCGTGTCGGCGTACGAGCGGCCGGTTACCTGGCTCTCGTCCCAGCCAAACAGCCGCTCGGCACCGTCGTTCCAGAACTGAATCGACCGGTCAGCGTCCAGTACGACCACCGCGGCAGGTATCGACTGGACCATGGCCGAGAAGCGCTCCGTTAGCGACCCGACCGAATCCGCCAGTATCTCGACCTCCGTTTCGCGGTCGAGTCGAGCATCTAGCAGGGCCAACAGCTCGGACAACAACGTTCGGGAGAGTGCCTCTCGCTCACGGACGGCGCTGTTCTGATACACGTCCAACAGCGCTTCGCGCGTCTCCGTACGTCCCTCTTCAGCTAACGACTGGAACAGCTCTCCAACGAGTAACTCGGCGCCGTCGTCCATTTTAGGCTAGCCTAATCGAGGGGGATGCATGATCATAAATTGTGCGATGGTCGCCTACTCGCGTCTCTCCGGAGACAGGTCTATCAGCGTCTAGTCCCAACCGAGCGGTATGCGCGTCGCCGTTCTCGGAGCCGGATACGCCGGGCTCACGCTCGCCAGAAAGCTCGAACAGACCCTCCCCGATAGCGTCTCGCTGGTCGTCGTCAACGAGGGGGCCGACCACCTCGTTCAGCACGAACTCCACCGGGTCGTCCGGCGGCCGTCGCTGGCCGAGGAGATCACCGTCGACCTCGACGCCGTCCTCGACTGCGAAGTCAGACAGGCGAGGGTCACGGATGTCGACCCTGACGAAGGGACTGCGACGCTGGACGGCTCCGAGACCCTGTCCTACGACGTGGGTGCAGTGTGTCTCGGCGCGCAAACGGCCTTCTACGACCTCCCGGGCGTGCGCGAGCACGCGACGCCGCTGAAGCGCCTCGACGACGCCCGCGAGATCCGCGAGCGGTTCCTCGACCTCGGGGACGGCGACCGCGTGGTCGTCGGCGGCGCGGGCCTGTCTGGCGTCCAGGTGGCCGGCGAACTGGCCGAGATGCGCGAGGACAGCGATATCGAGGTGCTGTTGCTCGAACAGGAGGACGCCGTCGCGCCGTCGTTCCCGGCGTCGTTCCAGTCGGCCGTCCACGACGCGCTGGTGGACGTCGGCGTGACAATCAGGACTGGAACGGGCGTGGCTGGAGCGGATGCCGACATCATTACGCTCGAGGACGGCTCGGACATAGCGACGGACCAGTTCGTCTGGACCGGCGGTATCGAGGGGTCGCCGGCGCTCGACGCCGACCGCCCCGTCGTTCGGGCGGACCTCCGACTCGGCAAGTCGACGTTCGCCGTCGGCGACGCTGCCCGGGTCGTCGACAGCGACGGCGAGGCCGTGCCCGCGAGCGCGTCGGCGGCTATCCGCGAGGCCCGCGTCGCCGCCGACAACATCGCGACGCTCGTCGACAACAGGGAGGGTGGCTCCGGCGAGTTCCAGCCTCGGCTCACCCAGTACCAGTTCGACGTGCCGGGGTGGCTCGTCTCGGTCGGCGACGACGCCGTGGCGAAGGTCGGCCCCTCTATCCTCACCGGGCGGGCCGCGCTGGCGCTCAAGACGACTGTCGGCGCGGGCTATCTGGGGACAGTGGGGGCCGTCGAAAACGCGGTCGACCTCGTCAGCGAGGAACTGGACCTCGGCGACGGGGCGGCGGGAAAAGAGTAGGAAGACAGTACAACGGCGCGTCAGTCCTCGCCGTCTGCAGTCGCGTTGTCGAGCACGTCGTCGGGCTCGATCCAGATGACGAACTCGTCTTCGCCGTCGCGGTCGACGACGCCGTTGATGTACTCGCCGTCGACCGGCGCGGTGTTCACTTCGGATTCGGCGACGGGAACGACCTGCCGGACCTCGTCGACGATCCAGCCCATCGCGCCCTGTTCTTCGAACACGTCCGCATCGAAGACGACGATGAGGTTCTCCGTGCCGTCGCTGTCGATGTCCATCATCACCTTGGGGTTGAGAATCGTCGTGATCTGGCCCCGGAGGTCGACGACGCCCTCGACGTAGTCGTCGGTGTTGGGAACGCGGGTGACCGTCTCGCGTTTGACGATCTCCTCGACGTAGTCGATGTCGAGACAGTAGTACTCGTCGCCGAGAGCGAACTCGAGCACCCGGACCATCTCTTCAGTCTGGGTGGACTCGTCGTCGACCGCCGCGGCGCGAGCGCCGCCCTCGGTCGTGGCGGTGTTGTTCGCCGCCATCGCCTCCTCGATGAGTTCCTGGTCGGGCAGTTCGACGCCGGTCGGCCCCTGCATCGGGTTGGCCGACGCCGAAAGGTCGTCCGTCGGCTGGTCGACAGCACCCGTGTCGGTGTCGTTGGTCGTCACCTGTGCGGAGGCCTCGGCCGCTCGCTGTGCGGCGGCCATCGCGTCAGTGTCGCCCTGGTCAGCGGCTGCGTCGCCGGTGTCGGCGTCACTGTCGCCGTCGTCATCCTTGGCCGTCTGTCCATCGGCAGCAGCCGCGTCGCCGGTCGCGTCCTCGTTGGCGGTGGCTGACTCCGTGGCAGTCGCCTCGGTTGCTGTCTCCCCGCTCTCGCCCTCGTCGTCGGGTTGCTCACCGGACGCGTCCGGCGAGGCTTCGTCCGTCTCCTCGGTGTTGTCGGTAGTTTCTGCCTTGTTCCCCTCGCGCATCTGTCGGATGCGCTCCGCCCTGTCCATGCGTTCGTCGTCACTCATGCTGGTACCTCTGTGTCGGTAAAGCCGAACTGCTCGTCGAGTTCCGTGGCGATGTCCTCGAAGACAGCCGCCATGTCACACGATTCCTCGGTCGCGAAAATCGACTGGCCGGCGCTGAACGCGCGCTGGAGCGCGACTCGCTTGCGGACCTCCCAGACAGGGCTGTCCGGGAACGCCATGTTGAACCATTCGAGCATCGTCTCGTCCTCGGACGTGGTCTCGACGCGGTTGGCGACGACGCCGAGTGTGTTGATCGATGCGTCGGTCTGGCGCTCCATCGCGGCCATCTGGTCCATCAGCAGTTCGATGGCCCGCTCGGAAGTGGCTTCAGTCAGTGCCGGGATGAGGACGTTCTGTGCGGCGTACATGCCGGTGTCGGTCAGCTTCCCGTAGAACGGCGGGCAGTCGATGATGACGTAGTCGTAATCGGCATCGAGCGTCGACAGCGCCCGGTCGAGCGTGTCGAGCGCGTGTGACCCCGTGACCATCTCCGGCGTGATGTTGATAGCGAACGAGGCCAGCGCGGCCTGGTCGATATCCCCGCCCTGGGTGTTGACCCGGGCGATGAGATCGGCGATGGTCAGTTCGTGCTCGGCCTGGAGCATATCGATGCTCGACGGAATCACGTCCATCTCCTCGCCCTCACAGATAAGGTCACCCAGCGCCGATGGGTCGCCGGTCAGTGCGTCGAACAGCGTCGGCGGGTCGGCGTCGTATGCCTCGACCAGACCGACGCCTTCCGTGGCGTTGCCCTGGGGGTCGAGGTCGATAAAGAGGACGTCCCGGCCGCGGTCGTTCAGTGCACCGGCTACGTTGATAGCAACTGTCGTCTTTCCGGTCCCGCCTTTCGCGTTGGTCACGCAAAAGCGGGCTGGACCGGTTTCTGATTGCCGGTTCATCGTCGAAGTATCCACAGGTCGACCCCGAGCCACTATAAAAATGTGGTCCCGATTATCAACGTCGCAACTCGGGGACGGAACGCGGACGAGTCGGAAACACCCGTGAAAGCGTGCATGACGGCCGTCTGACGGTGTGCAAGATTTATGATTGTGTAGATTGAAGGGTCAGTATCATGACCATCAACCCGCGCGACTACGACCTCGACGAGCTACGGAAGATGGCTCGTCAGCGGGGGAACGGGATGAGCGACGAGGACGTCCCGGACCCGACGGACCTCGACATGGGGCTGGACGACTCCGACGACGAGGTGCTTGCGGGGAGTTCGTTCCGCTCCGGACTCTACCGTGAACTGCTGCCGTTCCTCGGTGGCGATGCCCAGGAGAAGCCCTACCTCGAGACACTGCCCGAGACATACGCCGCGGAGTTCGTGGTCTTCGAGTGGCTCGAGTTCCTGCTGATGCACTCCGGGTATCAGGGGGCCGACGAAGCGCTCGATTACTACCGCTCCATCGACTGGATAACCGAGGCCGTCCAGGACGACCTCTCGGATTACCTGCTCGGCATCGACGAATCCGCGACCAACGACGACAACGACCTGAGCGTCGACGACCACATGCTGAGTCTCGTCTACGTCGCGAAGCTCACCCAGATGACGTAATCTTCGTTTTCAGTAACAATTCTTCGCCTCGAACCCCCTGATAACGACGGGTTTCAGTGGCAGCTACCCGAGGGGGCAGCTATCAGTCCTGAATACTAGGGAGAGGATATATATCGGGCGGTCGACAAGGACGACCGTATATGAGTGACGAGGATGCGGACGACGGCACCGGGTCCGAATCGGACGCCGGTGTGTCGTCAGGCGGCGCTGCCGCTGTTCCGGTCGGGGTCAAGCTCGGGAGCACCCGGACCGTCATTGCCCTGCCGGGCGAACACGGCACGGAGAACCGAATCATCAAGACACTGACGTGCATGGCGACGTACGAGGACGCCCTGACCGGCGAGGAGAAGATCCTCTACGGCGAGGAAGCGGCCCGCGAGTATCCGGACCGCGTCGAGTACATGCTTCGGTCGGGACTCCCCGAGGACGCCGACCGAGCCGAGATGACCAAGACGTTCTTCGAGGCGATCATCGAGGAGCACGACATCCCGGCAAACAGCGGTGTCGTGTACGCTATCCCGACTATCGACAATCCGACCGGGCTGGAGAACCTGCAGAATGTCATCGAGAACTCCTCGATCGGGCTGGAACTCGTCGAGAGCTATCCGGAGTCACTGTGTGGCTCTATCCCGGCGTTCGGTGACGACCTGGAAGCCATCGACGAGATCTTCGTCGCCGTCAACATGGGGTCGACGAACCTCGAAGCCTCCGCGTATCGACGCGGCGAGCAGCTCGCTCCCTTCACCACGGGAGCCGTGACCGGGAACGAAGTCGACCGGATGATCGCCAACTACGTCGAGGAGGAGACCCAGGGCCGGGTCAACATCGACAATCAGACTGCCCGCGAGTACAAGGAGGAACACGCCGACTTCGTGGATTTCGAGCCGTTCACCGACATCATCCAGCAGCCCGGCGGCGGCTCACACGAGTTCACCATCGAGCGTTCGGTGATGGATGCGCTCGACGAGTACCTCGACGACGCCGTCGACGAACTGGCGAACACGTTCCTGCCGGAACTGGCAAACGACTACATGAAGGTGTACCAGCTAGCACTGGACCGGCCGATCGCCCTCACCGGCGGCATGGCCTGCATCCCCGGCATCGTCGACGAGTTCGAGGAGCGACTCAGCGCGGAGCTGAACCGCGACATCGAAGTCATCGCCGCCGACGAACCGGACGTCGCGCCGACCATCGGCGCACAGCGGATCGCGGCGCGTCTCGTCGAGACTAACTAGGGATTCCGCCAGCAGTTCAGCCACTGTTCGATTCTGGGCTCGGGCTGTGCCATTTTGTGAACGTGATCGGTCGAAAGCAGTTCGAACACGTCGGTATCGATTCCGAGGCGGGTCGCGTCGGTTGAGAGTTCACCGCCCTGTCGGTCCTGGGACGAACCCCCGCCGAGACGGGTACGTGGCATGTGGCCGACTACGGAGACATGATACCTAAAGCCAAGTCAGACAACCGTCTGCCGGCTGACGGACGGACCTACGCGACACACGGTGGAATCGACGGATGTGGCCGCGACCGCGAATCACAGTATGATATAATCGCTAATCATATTAATTTACTACTACGGTATCAGAATAGATAAGTGAATCTCAAGTCCACAGGCATATTCTACCCGATAATGGGAAAAATTATCAACTTAGATAATTTCGAGGGTGATCCGCCCGACGTTCTCACCGGCACCGGCCCGGGGGGACTCTTCTCGGCCGGGTATCTCCACGACGGGCCGGCACTGGGAGCCGTCGACGACGACGAGACGGCGCAGTTCGTCCTCACCAGTCGCAAGCACGGCATCGAAATCGGTCTGTCGGAGTCCGGCGAGACGGTGCGGCCGGGGAGTAACTACCGTATGATCGGGATCGTGACTGACAAGCGGTTCCTGTTGCTGGTGGGTAAGGACGACGGCGACACGCGGTTCGCCATCCCACACGTCGATATCGATCAGATTGCGGGCGACCGGTCGCTGGGACACGGCCGGATCACGTTTCGGCGATGTGGCGACACGGAGTGGCAGGTCCACTGTGGGAAGCAGGGACTCGTGGACCTGACGGCGTATCTCTCGCACGCGTCACAGGCGTGGGTCCGCGTCGAGAACATCCTGGACGAGGTCAAGCGGATCCTCGTGACTGCGACCGAACAGCGCGACCGAGGGGACCACGAGCAGGCACTGGAGTCGGTGCTGGAAGCCGGGGACCGACTCGACGCGGCCGGTGAGACGGCCACCGAATTCGGGCCGCCCGGAGACGCGAATGCGCTCGAAAGGCGTGTCGCGACGGTACGGGAGCGTCACGTCGCGACACTCGCGGAAGTCCGCCGCAGCCGTGCCCGAAGGGCGGTCGACACCGGTGAGAAGCACTGGCGGGGGAACGATTTCGAGGCGGCGTACGACGCCTACGAGGCGGCGCGGGCGGAGTACGACGAGATCTTTTCGCTCCCGACGGCGGTCGTCCCCGAACTCGCCGACATCCGTGCCGAGCGGGACCGACTCGACACCGTCATCGAAGACCTCGAACAGTCGCCGCTGCGCACTGCGGTTGCAGCCGACAACGAGGCTGTCGCGGCAGAGGACCCCGATGTCGCCGCCGATCACTGGGCCGAGGCGCTCGAAGCCTACCGAGACGTCCTCGAACTCGACTGGGGCGCGGAGGAGCGGCGGTTCGCCGGCGACCCCGAGAAGGTCCGGGACCGACTGGGAACAGTCGCGGAGAACCTCGTCGCCGCGCGGCGGACGGTCGCGACGGACGCGATGGAGGCAGGGGACTGGTACGCCGACGCCAGCCAGCCCGACGCCGCGTTAGAGGAGTACAAGACGGCCCGGGCGGCGTTCGAAACCGCGCTGGCGGACGCCAGGGATTGTTATCCGGACGCCACCGACCACCTTGAAGCGGAACTGGATGCCGTGGAACAGCGACTCTCGCGGACGGAGGCCAGACTCGATGGCGAACCCGTCGACGTGGACGACCGCTTCGACGAGACTGGGACAACGCCGGACCTGGACATCACGACCGCCGACGAACCCTCGCCGTCACCGACTGACACGACTGACCTCTCGGATATCGAGAGCGGTATCGACGGCACCGACCCGAAAATCGATCCGACGGGACACGGTGGGTCGTAGTCCTCGCTAGCCATCCGTTCTCGGCTCGCCGTCCGTTGTCTGCGACCGTCCGCACCCTGGAGATACTGTGTAGCGGTGGCGCTATCGCCACAGACTGAGGGTTTCTGATCAACACCATGTAATGACATAGCATAATTCAGCCGTGTCAGGCCATCTCCCGCCCGAGCCGACTATGGTCAGGAGAAAATTTATATCCTTCAGTAGAATATATACAATTATAATGGATTGTACCAACTGTGGCACGCGGATGTCATACAACGATCAGACGACAAAGCTCACCGAGTTCGTCTGTCCCAGTTGTCACGAAACCGTCATCGACTGGAAGGCCGAGGCCCGCAACGCCCGCGTTCACTGATCGGTTCCGCCCGCTTTCTCACCGATAGTCCGCTTTCAGCCACTGCTCTGGCTATTGCCCCTTCCCAGTACTGCTCGGAATCTTCGACGGCCCATGCTGATGCGACGTCGATAGGTTGCCGGACGCTCCGCTGACCGCATCGACGACATAATCCACAAGAGCGTGCATATTCGTTCAGAAACGATTGCCGAATGTTTTTATATTTCAGGAAGGGATACCGAGGCAATGGGAAATTCGCCACGCATCGGCTGTCTCTACGCCGACACCTGTACGGACGAGCAGGCGGCGGCGTACGACTGGTGTCAGGGGGCAGTCGACGATGCCGAGCGATGCGCGCTCTCGTCGGTCGATCCAACCGAGTACGATATCTTCTGGTGGCATCGGGACGAACTGTTCGACGAGCGAATCCTTGACGACGCCCCGACGCTGGCCGCCTACGTCCGCGACGGCGGCTCGCTCCTGTTGACGCTGAGCGCGCTGTCCGCCGTCGAACCGCTCGGGTTCGACGACGTCGCGCCCGACGCCGTCGGCTGGGAGGAGATTCCGGAGCCGACCGGACACCTCTGGCAGGCCCTGTACGCCGACCACCCAATCCACGCGGACTACGACACCCTTCGCGTCCACACCCGCGGGGCCGGCGTGACGATCCCCTACGCCAGATACGAGTCCATCGCACCCCAGTCCGGGGACGTGCTCGCGAGCACGGTCCGTGGCGATACCGACGTGGTCAAGCAGATGTCGATTCTCTCCTGGGAGCCCGGGGACGGGCAGGTGCTCGGCGTCGGATCGTCCGTGGCGTTCGCCCAGCCGACCCACGACGTGTGTCGGGGCAACCGCGAGACGCTCATCGAGAACGCGCTGGGATTCCTGGCGACGGACGAACGGCACCCGCTGACCGGCCGTCCGAAGGACGTCGACACGTTCGGCCAGTTGCGCGAGCGACTCGGCGACGACCCGCGCCGCCCGTCCTATCACGTGACGCCCCCGGCGAACTGGCTCAACGACCCGAATGGGCTCATCCACTGGAACGGCCGCTACCACCTGTTTTACCAGTACAACCCGGCCGGGCCGTTCCACAACACGATCCACTGGGGCCACGCCGTCAGCGACGACCTCGTCCACTGGGAGGACCGCCCGGTCGCGCTCACGCCCTCGCCCGACGGCCCCGACCGGGACGGCTGCTGGTCCGGCTGTGCGGTCGACGACGGCGGCGTCCCGACCGTGCTGTACACGGGCGGTCGCGACAAGCGCCAGCTCCCCTGCATCGCCACCGCCGCGGACGACGACCTCGCGGCCTGGGACAAGGACCCGGACAACCCCATCATCGAGGAGTTGCCGGCCGAGCCTGAAGTGCTCCGGACCGAGGACTGGGAAGGAGAGTTCCGGGACCACTGCGTCTGGCGCGAGGACGGAACCTGGTACCAGCTCATCGGGGCCGGCATCGAGGGCGGCGGCGGGGCGGCGCTGCTGTACGAGTCCGCTGATCTCCGGGACTGGGAGTATCAGGGCCCGATCCTCGCCGGCGACCGCGACACCGCCGGGACCGTCTGGGAATGCCCGGAGTTGCTCGACTTCGGCGACCGACAGCTCCTCCACATCTCGAACTACGAGGACGTGGTGTACTTCCTCGGGACGTACGAGGACGGCGAGTTCGACGCCGACCGCCGCGACAAGCTCGACCACGGCGACTTCTACGCCCCGCAGTCGATGTGGACCGACGACGGCCGCATCCTGACCTGGGGGTGGCTCCCCGAAGCCCGCGACGTGAGCGGGCAGTGGGACGCCGGCTGGTCCGGCGCGATGTCGCTGCCACGGGAGCTGTCCCTGGCCGACGACGGCGGCCTGTGCCAGCGGCCGGCCCCCGAACTCACCGAGCTACGGGGCGACAACACCAGTTACGACGTGGTGCGCCTCGACGCGGGCGACACCGAGCAGTTGCCGGTCGAGAGCCGGTCGTTCGAGCTCCGCGCCACGGTTCGACTTGAGGACGCCGAAGCCGTCGAACTGTCCGTCCTCGAATCGCCGGACGGCGAGGAACGGACGCCGATCCGGTACTCCTACGAGAGTGAAATCGCCGTGGACCGGTCGGCGTCGAGCACCGACCCCCAGGCGACTGGCGACACCCAGACGATGCGGGTCCGACCGTACGACGCGCCGCTGTCGCTGCGCGTCTTCGTCGACGGGAGCGTCGTCGAGGTGTTCGCCAACGAACGGCACTGCCTGACCAGCCGCGTATATCCGACCCGCGATGATGCGACCGGCATCTCGCTGTCGGCCGACGGCGGTCGCGCCACTATCGCGTCGCTGGATATCTGGGAACTGGACTCTGTCTGGTAAACAGCCCCAGCCGGATTCCTGCGAAAAGACCGTTTCGGTACTCGTTAGTTCGACTCAGGCCCGGTTCGGGCGTCGTAGCCCCCGGAAACGGTATCGTCGCGTTTCCCGCGCCGAATCAGTTCGCGGTCCGTCGGCGGGAGTGTCTCGCCCGCCAGCGGGATGTGCCAGTGCCCGAGGGCGCCGATGATGCGCGTCCGGCTTCCCTCGACGTCGAGCCGGAGCGTCGGGCCGAGCGAGCCGCCGAACCGGCGCATCTGCTCGGATTCGGGCAGGTGGGCGATCTCGTCCAGCGTCTCGCCGTCAAAATCGTAGTAGTTGAAGAAGCTCTGGACCAGGACCTCGCCGTCGTGGGGAAAGGCCATCCACGAGTATGACTGGAACGGCGCGTTTTCGGGGTTCGTGGCGACGAGCCCCGACTCGTTCATCGGGACGTAGTCACCGCGGAGATCCTCTGCGACGAAGCCGTACAGCGCGTCGAACCCCTCCAGTCCCGGCGCGAACGTGTGGAGGTGGCTGGAGATGAACAGGTAGTACAGGCCGTCTCGATACACGATATGGGGCCGTTCGAGTTCCTGATTGACGCCGACGGCGTCCAGCAGCGGATCTTCGAGGTCCCACTCCAGCGGGTCGCCCGTCGGCGAGCGAGCGACGCCCACGCTCCCGTTGAACTCCTGTAACGCGGCGTCGCCACCGCAGACGTCGCTCCCCTCCGGAACCGGCGTGTTCGCCTCGAACAGGAGCCACGTCTCGCCCGTCTCGGGGTCCTCGAAGAACCACGGGTCGCGGAAGGTGTATATCATCCCGCGGGACTGGTCCTCCCGCTCGTAGCGGTCGCCGTCGGGGTGGAGCAGTTCGTGGTGGGTCCACGGACCGGAGAGCTCGAACCCGCTGGTCGTGTCGATGCTGCCGCCGCCTGCGCCGACGATACGCTGTGCGTACGTCAGGTCTTCAGCCCCTTCCTCGCCGGCTGCAGTATAAAATAGATAGACGCTGCCGTCGTCGTCGTACAGCGCGGACCCGGCCCACTGGCGCTGGCCCAGCGCGTCCTCGAACACCGGGCCGGCGTTGTGCCAGTTGCGGCCGTCGTCGGAGTAGAAGCAGCGGATGGTCGCCACGTCGTGGCGCTTGCCTGGCAACAGGTCGGACGGAGCCGTCAGCGAGAAACAGACCCGATAGCCGTCGACCGTCGCCAGCGTGCCGTCGCGCTTCCGGAGGAACCAGGTATCCCAGATGTGGACCTCCGGAATCTGTTCGGTCGCGGGCGGGTAGACGATTGGGGCAACCGTATCGTCGGTCCGCTCGATCCGACTCGCCTGCTCGCGTGTCCACCCGGCGCGTCCCTTCGTTCCGGGACGATCCTCGCCGAGCGCCTCGTTTGTCATATCTCACGTTGGGCCGACCACGGGTATAAATGTTGCCAGGCGGGTACTACGGGTGTTGTATGAAATATATGCAATACGACAGTGCCGGGACGGCGCTAGCAGAGAAAACTGATAGTGGGTAGTCAAGGGGGTCGAGCAGCGCGTTATTCGCCTGAGTCCTCGCTGCCGCTGACACCCTCTGGACCGGTGATATCGAGCGGCCGGACCCACTCGTACCAGATGAAAACGACGCCGAGGCCGTACCCCAGCGCCCAGACGGCGCTCCCGATCCACGGGTAGCCGAGCGTGCTGAATCCCCAGTTCGCGAGTCCGGGGAGAATGATCGCAGCGAGAACCGTCAGCACTAGCACTGCTGTGTCCCGATTGTTCACGGTCGCAGCCCCCACGTTGCTGTGCCGTTCATACCGCAAATTAGGCTCGGACACTCCTGAGTCTGTCGGAACACCGACCCGTGACCGGGACGAGACTGACGCCGTAGCCGTCCCATTTTTATCATCGTATGCCCTACCCCGGATGTCGGGAATGTCTCAGAACCACACAGACCGGTCGTCTTCGGAAGACATCGAGTGGTGCTACGATGCCGTCCATCGTGTGTCGCGGACGTTTAGTCTCACAATTTCGGAACTCAACGAACCGATGGCCCGGGACATCTGTCTGGGCTATCTTCTCTGCCGCGTGGCTGACACGATCGAGGACGCCGGTCACCTCCCTCCAGCGGTACAGACCGAACTCCTGCAGACGTACAGCCGCTCGCTCGAACCGTCGAGCGGGACGACCGTGTCGTCGTTCCACGACGCCGTCGAGGAGTGGATTCCCACAACGACGAACGCAGACTGGGAGGTCGTCGAGAACGCGGGCCGCATCGTCGATGTGTTTCACACCCTCGATGACCACTCCACACAGACGATTCGCGGGCCGGTCCGGGAACTCGTCGACGGGATGGCGATGTTCGTCGACCGCTACGCCGACGCCGGCGGGCTTCGAATCAAGACGCTGGACGAACTCGAAGAGTACTGCTGGTACGCCGCCGGCACCGTCGGAACGCTGGTGACCGGGCTGGTCTCCCACGAAGCCACCGACGAGCAGGTGGCCCAGATGGAGGAAAACGCCCGCTCGTTTGCCCTCCTGCTCCAGCTCGTCAACGTCGCCAAGGACGCCGCGACGGACATGGAAGAGGAGAACAACGTCTACCTCCCGCTGGAACTGCTCCACGAGCAGGGGCTCGATCACAGCGACGTGAGCAACACTGACAACGTCGAGTCGCTCGTCCCCGTCATCGAGCAGGTCACCGAGCGGGCTGAGGGGTACCTTGACGACGCGCAGGCGTGGCTCGAAGCCATGCCGGAGACCCGCGGCAACACGCTCTCTGCGTGGGCGATTCCGTTCCTGCTTGCCGTCGGGACGATCCGCGAACTCCGCGAACGGCCCGCCGACGTCATCGAGCAGGGGAACGTCAAGATCTCCCGCGAGGAGGTCCACTCCGTGACACAGCAGTTTGGCGGCGACGGCGACCCTTCAATCGGGGAGTTGCGGGCGAAAATCCGCCAACAGCCGCTCCACCAGTACTGACGACCAACAGAGACATTCCTCTTTTCGACGCCCTGTCGCTTTCGCAAACGCCGGTCACTCCGGGCCGCGTTTGTCGTACTGCTGTACGATCTCGCGGAGCCACCAGAGCTTTAGCCCGCTCATCGCCAGCGTGGCGGCCGCGGCGCTGACCGGTCGGCGACGCCAGGCAGCGTACAGAGCGATGGCCGACGCCAGCGCGCCGCCGGTGTTACAGACGTTCGGATAATCGAGGCCCATCGTTCCGTTGTCCTGCTCCCTGAGCCACCACCGCTCTGCCAGCACGGCGCGGGTCATCCAGGCGTCCTCGGTGTCCGGCGGTGCGAACAGGATCGGATTGATAACGGTCCACAGCAGCGCCGCGGCCAGGAGCCGCCAGCGCCGCTTATACACCGCGTACACGATGACAGCGCCGGTCGGTACCCGCGACCACCCACTCTTGGGGTTCGAATGCCGGGCCCAGAACCAGTTACGTACGCTGTTCGGTAGTGGTGCTGTCATATGTCCCGCTCCTCATGTTAGATAATAACACTACCGCAGACCGAGGTATCTCTCGAAGCTTGCCAATCTGCTTATCCGGGGACAGAACACTCATGTCCGCCCTGTGTGAACGCCGCCTATGGCCACAGCGGCGTCGGGGCTCTCCGAGCCACAGGTACTCGCCCGGACGAAAGACCGGTTGTTCGCGGACCGCGAGGACGCCTACGTCGTCGCGGACACGCAGTTCGCACAGCGGCGCTGGCTGGACGACACGCCCATCGAAGCGTCCGTGCAGGCGACGCTCGCGCCGTTCAACCACGTTCGAGTCGGAACGGGCTATCCCGACCTCGTCGGCGTGCAGACGCTCTCGACGGACCTGCTGTCCGTCGACCGGCTCGGCGACCGGCCGCCGCTGATCGCCGTCGAGGCGAAGGGGTACACCGGTAACGGTGGCGTCGATGCCGAGCGCGGGGTCGTCCAGGCCCACGACCGCCTCAACGAGGCGAACGTCGCCTTCCTGACCGCCCCCCGGAGCGGCATCTCCACCGGCGCGCGAACGATGGCCCGCGAGCTGAACGTCGGCGTGCTGGGCGTCGAATCCGACGGCACGGTCTCAGTGCTGGAACGGCCCCGCGTGGTCGGTCACGGGTCGATGGACGCCGCCTCGGCGATCCGGTTCCAGGCCAGCGCCCAGGGCGTCGCCGACCAGAACTTCGGGCTCAACCATCCGAAGAACTACGTCGCAGTCCCGCTGGCCGTCTACCACGACGGCGACGCGCGGGACCTGCTTGCCAGCCACGTCGTCGGGGCCGTCGACGGCGCTATCGCCGGCGCAGCGTTCCTGAATCTGGTCGACGCCGGCCAGGGGTCGCTCACGCTGACGCCGCTGGGTCGGGAAGTCGTCCGCTTCGCGCTCCGGACGGTCGGCGACCTCGACGCCGCCCTCCGGCGGTTCGAGGACTGGCAGCGCTCCCGGAAGCGGTTCATCGACATCGCGCCCCAGTGGGGTCAGCTCGTCCGCCGCGTCGTTTCTGACTACCCGGCCACGGAGCTGCTCGTCGACGGGCTCTACACCTGCCACCGGGACGGCTACGCCGCCCCGTCGCTCGTCGAGTTCGTCGAGTACCTCCACGCGCTGCATCCTGAGTTCACCGTCGAACTGTTCCTCCGCGGCGACGAGACCGTCCGCCAGCGGGTGCTGACAGGCGACGGCGAACTCCGCCCCTCGGAACTCACCGACGGCAGCGTCTATCACTCACCGACTGTGTTCCAACTGAAGGCGATCTACTACCACGCCGGCATCGTGACCGACCGCGGCGCGGAGCCCTCGAACCTCGATCCCGAGACGGACGAGTGGGCGCTGTGTGACCCGCTCGTGTAGCGGCGCGTATCCGGCTGCTCCCGTATTTCTACCGACGCATAACCCTGAAACGTGGGTAGCCCCTACAACAACGCAATGTCCCGGACCCTGGAGCTCCCCAACGGCGATGTCGTCTCGCCGGACGACGTGTTCTGTTACAACGACTACCCCTACCGGCTCGTCTGGCTGGAGGACGATACCCACGAGTTCGCGCTCTCTCCGCTGTACTGGGGCGACAGCGGCATGGACATCCCGTTCCGCGACCGGGAGGCGCTCGTCGACCAGTGGGAAGTCGATTCGCAGGGCCGGATGACGGCCGAGGAGTGGGCGGACTGGCTCGACGACGCGACGGAGGACCCCCGCTACAGCGACGACGAGGTCACGTCGCTCGCGGCCGAGCTACCGACGGAGTGGGACTCCGAGGGCGGGGATTCTGATTCCGGCGGCGGTATTCGGGACCGTCTCGGATTGTAAGCGCCGTCGCGGGACTTTGAAAGGTACTAATCCGTTCGCCCTGCAACCACAGGCATGGAACCGATCTGGCTCGCCGCCGGCGGGGCCGCCCTCGCCGTGGGCCTCACGCTGGCGTTTGCGATCACCCGCCGCTCGTCCAGCAGCGCATCGAAACGAGCCCACGAGGCCGCACAGGAGCGAGAACCGCCGGTCGAACTCGGCGAGACCTACGAGTTCGGGGTCGCCGAGTTCACCGACCACCACTCCGGCGACCGCGTCGCCGTCGGGAAGGTCGAGGGGTTCGTCCTGTTCACCGAGGACGTGCCGTCGTCGGTGTCGGCCGGCGACGTGATCCGGGCGAAGGTACTGTCGTTCAACCGAGATCACACCTCCGCCGACGCTCGGTTCGTCGAACGCGCGTGAGCGAGGGTGGAGCGGTTACAGGGTTGAGGCGAGCGCACCTCGGACGATGGCGACACGCTAACCCCGCCGGATGGAGAAACGGATATGTGTCCACCACGATAAGATAGGCCATGAGCGAATCGGACGGGCAGACCACGCCACAGGACACCCGCGAGGTCATCATGGAGGCCACCTTTCGGGCGCTGAGCAAGCACGGCTACAAGGACTTGCGGGTCCGGGACATCGGCGAGGAGATGGACATGTCCCGGCAGGTGATTCACTATCATTTCGACGGCAAGTACGACCTCATCTCTTCGTTTCTGGAGTACATCATCGATCAGTACGAGGGCAGCGTCGAAGTCGACGACGAGACCGATCCCCGCGCAGAGCTCGATGTGCGCATCGACCGGTGCCTGTTCGGCCCGGAGTTCGACGACTTCTCGCACTGGGACCGGATGAAGGTGTACCACGAACTGTACGCCTACGCCCAAAACGACGACGAGCACCGGGCGCTGTTCAACGAGCACTACGACCGGCTTCGCGAAAGCATCGCCACGGTCATCGAGGACGGGATCGAGCAGGGCGCGTTTCGCGATGTCGACGCCGAACTGATGGGGCAGCTTATCACGGACGTGATTCACGCGGCCCGGGGGCGACGGATCGCCCTCGGCCACGAGGACGCACCCGACGAGGCCAAGCGCGCCATCAACGACTTCATTCTGGACTCGCTGTACCCGCCGCAGTAGACGGGGGCTGGAAAAGACAGCGTTAGACGGGGCTGATACCGACGCTGAGCGCCCACGTTCCGGTTGCGGACGCCGCGACGACGAGTGCCCCCCCAGCGAGCGTCACGTTCTTCAGGAAGCTGTTCAGTTCGTCCTGTCGGTCCTCGTCCGGCACGGCCCAGAAGTCGTGCATCGCAACCGCCGAGACGATGAGGAACGCTGCGAGGGCGACTGCCGCGACGACCGGGAAGACGCCCACGGTCACACCGAGTCCACCGAGGATGAGGAGCCCACCGGACGCGAGGACGGAGAATTTGGGGGCCGGGAGGCCCTTGTACTCGGCGTAGCCGGCCATCTGTTCTGTCTGTGTGAAGTGGCTCAGGCCGGTGAAGGCGAGCACGCCACCGAAGAGGACGCGGCCGACGACGAGCAACACGACGTTGAGTTCGGGTGCCATCACAAACTCACCACCGGGACTGTACGGACAGCTTCAACAGTTCGGATCGAAGTAGTAGCGGGATTCATTGTTGTAGTAGATTCTGGCTGCATCGCTAGAGTTCCGGCACGTCCGACGGCATGTCGAAGTCGTGGTAGTACTCGCCTTTTTCCTTCGAGAGAATGTCGAGAACAGCGGCAGCGCCGTCACCGGCTGCGATGACCGCCTGCCACTTCTCCGCCCGACCCATTGCACCGGTCGCGTACACGTTCTCGACCGACGTTTCCATGTCAACAGTCACGTCGACGACGTCCTCATCGGTGAACGCACAGCCGAGGTCCTCAGCGAGGCTCCGGTCGCCACCGGTTGCGAGGACGACGTACGCCGCGGTGTACTTGTCGTCGTCCGTCGTCAGGACGAACCCGTCGTCGGTCTGTTCGATAGCCGTGACTTCCGTCTCGTACAGCGTCGCGCCCCGGTCGCGGGCCTGCCCGCGAGCGATGGTGAGGAACTCCTCGCCGCTGATACTTCGCACGGCGGGGTAGTTGAACAGGTGTGCCTTGTGCATCCACGACTCGTCCGTGTCGAAGGCGATCGTTTCGAGGTCGTTCTTCGCAGCGTACTGTGCCGCACTCAGTCCGGCGGGGCCGCCGCCGACAACTGCTACATCTGCCATGTCTCAAGCCAGGGGCCGCCAATAAAAGAGTCTTACCATCTGGTAAAATTCGGCCGGAAGCCCACGTGTGGCTCTCAACCAGGTAACGACGCCCACTTACAGAACGTACGGCCCGCGCTGTCGGATCGGTTCGCCGTGCGGGCGGCCCGAGACGGCGACGACACGGAGTGATTCATCGCTGCGAAGTGCCACTGACCGCGCGTCAGTGACCGGCAGGACAGCACCGTCAGTGAACGAATGTCCCTCGACCGTCCCGCTACCGGCGACACCGTAGAGGAACCCGGACCACTCCGTCGGAACCGACCACGTCCACGCGTCGGTTACCGAAACATCCAGATACTCCATCGGCGTGTAGAGGCTGATCGGTGAACCGTCGCCGATAACCGTCGTGACCGTCGCGCCGTCCCGTTCCTCCGTCGGAAGCGCGTCGGCCGTCGCGTCGACGTAGTCCGGGTCAGCGTCCTTCTCCGCCTGCGGGAGATTCACCCAGAGTTGTAGTCCGGTACAGGCCTGCCCATCCGCGGGGAATTCGGAGTGACGTATCCCGCTTCCGGTCGTGATTCGCATCGCATCGTTCTCGTATGCGGTGTTTGCGACGCCGAGCGAGTCCTCGTGTTCCATGCCGCCTTCGATCATGTACGAGACAATCTCGAACCCCCGGTGGGGGTGCATCGGGAACCCCTTATCGGGGTCGATATAGAACCGCTCGAACAGGACGAACGGGTCCAGATTGTGCGGATAGCTGTCCGTTGGAAACGCACGGTTCGAATTCACACCCGTCCCATGGCGGACCATCTCTCCGGACATCGGCCTGTCAGCCGACGCCCGCGACTCGCTCTCGGTCATACTCTCCCTTGTTTACCGAGCGGTAAAAACTGTCGGATACAATCGAACTCTATCCATAGTTCAGTCTCGCTGACAGCGGCTACTGGTGGATTTATTATACTCGAAGCCAGAACAGGGTCTGCAGAGACACACTGACGACTGACCCGTGCGACTACTTTCACTGCGGGAAGTGTCCCAGACAGTGGTCCGCTGTCGTTCAAAAGCGTCAAGCGAGCGGATGGGTTGGGGGCCGGTTTCTCACCGAAGAAAGACTCGTTTCGCTCGTCTTTCAGGGTTCAGAATCCGCCAGACCATTCTGCTCCTCAGGTCTGTTCGTCGCAAGAATGGGTTGGGGCGGATTCGAACCGCCGACTTCCTCCGTGTGAAGGAGGTATCATAACCGAACTAGATCACCAACCCGACGCACTCGACTCTATTCGAGCGCATCCCTTAAGAATTGCTTTCCGACTACGCTTCCGTCTCTTCCTTGCCGCGGTACTCGCTGATCTTTCCACGGGCGTCGGCAATCGCTTCCTCGGCTTCGCCTTCCGCTTTCCCCTGCAGTTCTTTCAGGTCTGCTTTGATGGCCTCCAGTCGGCTGGGTTCCGGCTCTGCTTCCTTCCCGGTGAGTTCGCGGAACCGCTCTTCAACCGGTTCGAGTTCCTCTTTGACGCCTCTGGTGGCGGTCTTGCCGGCGCGTTTCAGGTAGTAGCGTGCGTCTTCGAAGTGTTTGTTCATATATGACCTTACGCGAAGGACGAATATATCTCTTGTGCCCGGAAAACAGCACACCATCACGGCTGACCGATGGACGGCGGGCGTCCACAGCAGTAAACGTGCACCGCGGGTACGAACTGTTTTGCGCCCCCACCTGCAACGGGGAGACATGTTCACACGGGTGTCGATTCCGACGCCGTTTCAGGTCGGGGCAGTCAACGCATATATCGCGAGACGAACCCTCGTCGATCCGGGGCCTGACAGCGAAGAGGCGTGGTCGCGTCTAGTCGAGGCGCTCGAGGCTCGTGAACTCTCGCCGGCCGACATCGAACAAGTCCTGGTCACACACCCGCACCCGGACCATTTCGGCATGGCGAACCGGTTCGCCGAGCGGGGGGCTCGTGTCCTCGCCAGCGAGCCGGCAGCGGAGATCATGCGCGATTTCGCGGCGCAACTGCACACCGAGCAGTCGTACTTCGCGGATTTCTTCGAGCGTTGTGGGGTCTCACGCGAGACTGCCGAGACGGTCACACAGCTACCGGAAGCGTTCCTGCCCTACGCCCAGAGCGTCGACACCGACCGCGTGCTCGGGGCCGGTGATACCATCACCGTCGACGATACCGAGCTCACCGTCGACACCGTACAGGGCCACTCCGCCGGCGAAATAATCTTTTCGTACGACTTTCAGGGCCGCCGTGAAGCGATCGTCGGCGACAACGTGCTGGGCGACATCACGCCCAATCCGTTCCTCCAGGTGCCCGACGAGAGCGGGACGCGCCCGCGGGTGCTGCCGGCGTTTAACGACTCCCTCCGGTGGCTCCGCGAGCAGGGCCACGACCGTTTTCTCACCGGCCACCGCGAGCCCGTCGACTCCCCACAGGAACGCATTGACGACATCCTCGTGGAACACGACCAGCGCACCGCAGAGGTCGCCGACATCGTCTCCGGCGGGGCGACGACGCCGAGCGACGTGATGACGGCGCTGTTCGGCGATCTGCCGGCCACGGAGTATTTCGCCGGGATGAGCGAGGCCGTCGGCCACCTGGACGGGCTCGAAGTCACCGACAGAGTCGAGAAGCGTGAGAGCGGCGGCGTGTTCGTCTACGAGGCAGCGTAATCACTGCCTGGTCATTCGGGGAAGACAGAAAACAGCCAGCGCGTTACAGCAACTGCGCGGCCTGGAACGCGATCTCGGAGACGCGGTTGAAACCGGGGACGAGCAGCACCGTCACGATGGCGGCGCCCACCACGGCGGTGTACAGCCCCATCGGGTACGACTCGATAGTCCGGCTGCCGGTCGGTTCCTCGATCCACATCGCCTTGACGACGCGGGAGTAGTAGAACAGGCTGAGCGCGCTGTTGATGATGAGCGCGGCGGCCAGCGACCACGCCCCGACGTTGAGTGTCGCCGAGAACAGGTAGAACTTCGAGAAGAACCCGCCGCCGATCGGCAGGCCGGCGAGGCTGAACAGGAACACCGTCATCGCCGCGCAGGCGACCGGTGCTTCCTTTCCGAGGCCGTTGTAGTCCTCGAAGCGGCGGCCGACGCCCCAGTACTCGGCCAGCGCGATGAACAGGAACGCGCCCGTGTTCATGAAGCCGTAGACGAGCAGGTGGGACATGCCGGCGCTCAGGCTGAGACTCAGCCCCTCGCCGGAGCCGGAGACGGCGGCGAGTCCGATGAGGACGTAGCCGGCGTGGCCGACGCTGGAGTAGGCTAGCATCCGCTTGACCGTCTCCTGGGTCGCGGCAGCGAAGTTCCCGATGAACATCGTCGCGATGGCGAGGATCTGGAACGCCATCACCCAGTTGATCGCGCCGCCGGCGGCGAGCAGGTCACCGATCGGGAAGGCGACGGCGAAGACGCGGAACGCCAGCACGAAGCCGGCGGCCTTCGATGCCGATGAGAGGAACGCCGAGATCGGAGCCGGCGCGCCCTCGTACGCCTCGGGTGCCCAGAAGTGGAACGGCACGGAGGCCGTCTTGAACGCGACGCCGCCGATAATCATCAGGATACCGACGCCGAGGATAGCCATCGGGACGGCGGGCTCACCGGACTGGGCCTGAACCGACCCGTCGACGATGGTCTGGATCGTGCCACTGGAAATGGCCGTCGCGACGCCGTCGAACCGGAGGACGCCCGTCGCGGCGTACACCAGCGAGATGCCGTAGGCCAGCACCGCCGAGGACACCGCGCCGATGAGGAAGTACTTCAGTCCCGCCTCGACGCTGCCCTTGTTCTCCTTGAGGAAGGCAACGAGCGCGTAAGACGGCAGGGACACCAGTTCGAGTGCGACGAAGGCCGACGCCAAGCCGTTGGCCGCGCTCAGGAGGCTCATCCCGGTCGCCGACAGCAAGACCAGCGCGAAGAACTCGGCCTGGTAGCTGTGTTCGGCGACGTAGTCGTAGCTCGCCAGCACGACCAGCGTCGTGACGCTGCCGACGATGGCCATGAAGAACAGGGCCATCTGGTCGACGACGAGCTGATTGTTGAACAGCGCGACGCCGGTGTCGTTGACCATCCCGGTCCCGGCGGTGATGAACCAGCCGGCGAACCCGAAGGAAACCAGGGAGCCGATCACTGAGATGCCGGCCAGCAGCCCCGTGTTCGTCGTATCCGGGTTAATCGAGTCCGACAGCAGCAATACCAGGGAGGCGAGGCCCAGCGAGAGTGCCGGGGCGAGCGCCATCCAGTCGGGGAGTGCGACCATCTATGCACCACCTCCGATTTCGAGAACCGGTGAAATCGAGTCCTGTATCATGGCAAAGGAGAGGTCCGGCGCGACACCGAGTGCGATGACCAGCAAGAGCAACACGGCCAGCGGCGCGACATCGTGGAACGCGGCCGGGCTGACCTCGTAGTCCGTCTCCAGGCTGAAGGCACCGAACAGCGTGCGCTGCATGGCCCACAGCAGGTAGCCGGCGACGATGACGATGCCGAACATCGCCAGCGAGGTCAGCACCGGGGCGGCCCCGCCGAGCGTCGGCGCGTTGAACGAGCCCTGGAAGATGAAGTACTCCCCGGCGAAGCCAGCCATCAGCGGTAGGCCCATGTAGCCGAAGGCGGCGGCGACGAAGATGCCGACCGTCCACGGCATGCGGTCCGCGAGGCCGGACATGTCGCCGACCATCCGTGTGTGCGTCGTGTTGTAGATGACGCCGACACACATGAACATCAGCCCCGAGATGAGGCCGTGGGCGATCATCTGGAAGGTCGCCCCGCCCATGCCGTATGGCGTGAACGCGACCAGCCCCAGGATGACGTAGCCCATCGACGAGATGGAGGAGTAGGCGACGATGCGCTTGAGGTCCCGCTGTGCGAGCGCGAGCATCGCCCCGTAGATGACGCTGACGACGCCGACGATGGCGAGCGGCACGGCGAGTTGCCGGGCCGTGTCCGCGAGCATCGTGAAGTTGAACCGCAGCAGCGCGTAGGTCCCCATCTTCAGGAGGACGCCGGCCAGCATGACCGACACCGGCGTCGGGGCCTCGACGTGGGCGTCGGGCAGCCACGTGTGCAGCGGGAAGACGGGAACCTTCACCGCGAACCCGAAGAACATCAGGATAAAGGAGATGGTCATCAGGTTCACGCCGGCGATGGTCGGCAGCCCGCTCGCGGTGCGGAACGCCTCGGCCATCGCAGGCAGGGACAGCGACGTGAGGTCGGTGCTGAACACGAGCGCGAACAGGCCCGCGAACATGATCAGCGACGCCACGTTCGTGTAGACGAAGAACTTGATGGCAGCGTATTTCCGGCGCGGTCCGCCCCAGACACCGATCAGCAGGTACATCGGGATGAGGACGCCCTCCCAGAAGACGAACCAGAGGAAGAAATCGAGCGCGGAGAACACGCCGATGAGGCTCACTTCCATGAACAGCATCAGTCCGTAGAACTGGGACTGGCGCTCGTCGATGGGCGTCCACGCGGACACGATTGCGAGCGTCGTCAGCACCGTCGTCAGCGCCAGCAGCGGCATGCTGATGCCGTCGAGGCCGACGTAGTACGACACTTCCAGTTCACCCAGCGTGATCCAGGGGATCTGCTGGCCGAACGCGATGTCGGCGGGCGACAGCAGCGCGTTGCCCGTGCCGCCGTACTGCGTGAGGTACACCCAGTACATGTAGATGCTGCCAAGCGCCGGAACCGCACTGACAGCCGCGGCGAGCTTTCCGGCGTACCGGTCCGGCGAGAGGAACACGAGACCGGTTCCCAGCAGGGTCACGAGCAGGAGCGCGGCGACCCACATCTAGAACCACCCTCCCATGATGCCGAAGGCAGCAAGCAAGAGCACGAGTCCAAGCGTCAGCAGCGTCGCGTAGTTGCTGACGACGCCGGACTGGATGCGTCGGATGCGGCTGCCGCCGAACAGGCTCACGCTGGAGACGCCGTTGACGACACCGTCGACGACACCCTGGTCGAACTTGTTCATCACACGGGCGAGCGGGTAGGTGACACCCGTTGCGAGCCACACCTGATATTCGTCCTGATAGTAGTTGTGCATAAGTAGCGTCTTCAGACCGCCAAGCTTGTCGGTATGCTCGACCGGGTCGGCACCGGCATAGAGGCTCCGCGCGACGAGCACGCCGGCGAGTGCCAGCCCGAGCGAGACAGCCGCCGAGACCAGCAGCGTGCCGGTTTCACCGCCCAGCGGGTAGGCCGGGTCGACGTGTGGGACCTCGTGCAGCAGTTCCTCGTAGTGGTGCAGGTCCGTCGAGAGGAGCGCGGGCCAGCCGCCCTCCTCTGGCCCGTTCAGCCACTTGTGGAGGAAGTCGATTTCCGCGCCGGTGAGCTTCTTCACCGGGGCCATGTTGATGAAGCCGACCGTTGTCGCGAGGATGCCAAGCACCGTGAGCGGGCCCTTGACGTTCCAGTGGACGGGCTCGGGATCACGTGCCGTGTCCGAGCGCGCGTCGCCGTGGAAGGTCAGGTACACCATCCGGAAGGTGTAGAAGCCGGTGAAGAACACGGCGAGCAGTCCCATCGCGTACGCGACGAGGTAGGCCGTCCCGAGGCCACCCTCAGTGCCGAAGCCGTGGATGAGCGCCTCGTACAGCACCTCGTCTTTCGACCAGAAGCCGGCGAAGGGAACGATACCGGCCAACGCCAGCGAGCCGGCGAGGAACGTCCAGTAGGTCACCGGCATCCGCTGTTTCAGACCGCCCATGTCCCACATGTTCTCGTTGTGGTGCATGGCGATGATGACGGACCCTGCACCGAGGAACAGGAGCGCCTTGAACACGGCGTGGGTCGTCAGGTGGAAGACAGCGGCGATGTAGCCACCCGACCCCAGCGCGAGCATCATATACCCGTACTGGGAGATGGTGGAGTACGCGAGGACCTGCTTGATCTCCTGTTTGACCAGGCCCATCGTCGCCGCGAACAGCGCGGTGAAGCCGCCGATGAGCGCGATGACGGCGAGTGCCGTCGGCGAGATCGCGTAGAAGCCGTACATGCGCGCGACGAGGTACACACCGGCCGCGACCATCGTCGCCGCGTGGATCAGCGCCGAAACCGGCGTCGGACCCTCCATCGCGTCGGGCAGCCACGTGTGCAGCGGGAACTGCGCGGACTTCCCGATGACGCCACCCAGCACAAGGAGGCCAAGAACGGTGAACCAGGCCTGGGGGCCCATGCCGACCGTCTCCAGCATCGCGATGCCCGCAGTTTCGCCGTCGATGACAGCGTGTTCGGCCAGCATCGGGAAGCTCTCGGCGACCACTTCGCCGCCCTCCGTAATCGGGGCGAAGAGGCCGGTCCCGAAGGTGGCGAAGATGCCGACGACGCCGATGAGGAAGAAGTAGTCACCGAAGCGGGTGACCAGGAACGCCTTCTTCGCGGCGCTCGGCGGGCCGTCGTCGCGGAACCAGAAGCCGATGAGCAGGTACGAACACAGGCCCACCAGCTCGAAGAACATGAACGCCATCAGGAGGTTGTTGGCGACGACGAACCCGAGCATGCTCGCCGTGAACAGGCCGAGCCCGGCGTAATAGCGCGGGAGTCCGGTCTCGCCCTCGTCGTTCATGTAGCCGAGCGAGAAGATGTGAACGAGGAACGAGATCAGACAGACGATAAGCAGCATGAGCGCCGACAGCGGGTCAAGCAGCAGCCCGAAGCGCAACTGCAGCGCCTCGACGCTTGCCGTCCAGGTGTAGACGAACTCGTTGAACGTCTCACCACCGGCCACCGTCAGCGCGACCCAGATCGATAGCAGAAGTGATCCGCCCGTCGCGGCGATGCCGGCCAGCGCGCCGCCTTTCGGCATGCGGTCGCCGGCGAACAGCGCGACGAGGAACGATACGAACGGCAGCAGGACAATCGCCGGAGCGTATGTGAATGCAGCCATCTGTTACCACCTCATCGTCGTCGCCTTCGTCACGTCCACGTCTGAGAAGTTGCGGTACAGAACCAGGATGATACCGATCCCGATGGCGACCTCTGCGGCGGCGAGTGCCATCGTGAACAGGCTGAACACCTGACCGGTGAGGTTCCCGTGTTGCAGCGAGAACGCGACGAGGTTGATGTTCGCAGCGTTCAACATCAGCTCGACGGACATCAGGAAGATAAGTGCGTTCCGTCGCGTGAGGATGCCGAACAGGCCGATACAGAACACGGCCGCCGAAAGCAGGAGGTACGTCTCGGCCGGAATCACGAGTCGTCACCTCCCGGGCCGCCGTCAGCGGCAACGGCCATCTCTTCGTCTTCTTTGGTTTCGACACCGAGCGTGACTGACTGGCCGGCAACCTCGCGTCGAGCGAGCATGACGGCCCCGACGAGTGCGGCCACCAGGACGATGTCGATGATCTCGAAGACGACGAGGAACCCTTCACCGGGAACGGCCGTCTCGCCCTCGTCCATGATCGCGCTCGGGGCGATATCGAACAGTGCCGCGCCGAGGCTCTTGGTTATCGCCGCTCCCTCACCGAAGCCCGCTGGTGTGGGAAACGAGACGCCGATAAACACAGCCCCGAGGACGACAAACAGGGCAACAGCGGCTAGTCCCGCAACGAAACTCCCCTCGGTCTGTAGTTCGGGTTTTGTAGTCATGGTGTCACCTCGATCACCGACTCGTCCTCACGAGTCAACATCACCGCGAAGGTGATGAGGACGAGGACGCCGCCGACGTACACCAGGATCTGCATCGTTGCGACGAACGCCGCCTGGTTCATTACGTAGAACACTGCGACGCTGACGAGTGACACGCCCAGTAACAGCGCCGAGTGCCAGACGTCCCGGACTAACACGACGCCCGCAGCGCTGCCCACCGTTACCATAGCGAACAGCGCGAACGCAATTGACTCTGCCAGTGCCATCTTACTTGGAGACTCTTTGCGGCGTCCCTTTGAAGATTCCTCTTTCGTCTCGCCAGTAGAGCCACTGTTTGCCGGTATGACCCCCCAGATTTCGGGGCACTTCCCTCCTGCTGGCGAGAGCCCATCAATTACCTGTCAGGTTGAAGCGGTGGAGTCCGTAGCTCTACCCAGGGAGTGATACTGGAAAGGCGACCTCGCTGAGCGGACGGTCATTTCGGCGAGTCACGTACGGATGACAGTTCAGCAACATCGCTTGACCCGACAGAGAACCGCTGAAAGCCGTCGCAAAAGGAGTTACTGGTAGTCCACTTCGCCGTCGCCCTCGCCGATCCACGCGCCCCGGTCGGGTTCGCGTGACTCAAGCGGGTCGATATCCTTGTACCACGGTACGTTTTTGAGTTGCTCCTTGTCGTAAGCGAACTCGTCTTTCGTGTCCGCGGTGAACTCGAAGTTCTGGGTCAGCAGGATGGCGTCAGTCGGACAGACTTCCTCGCACAGCCGGCAGTAGATGCACTGGCCGATGTGGAGGTTGTACTGCTCGCCGTTGCGCTGCTCGTCCATCACGATCTGGATCGTGTTGTTCGGGCAGACGTTCTCGCACTGCCGACACCAGATACACCGCTCCTGGCTCCACTTGTGGACGCCGCGGAAGCGGGGGCTCACCTCGGGGGCGACGTCCGGGTACTCCACCGTGAACGTCTCCCCGTCGAGGGCGTGTTTCATCGTCGTCGCCATTGATTTCAGGATTCCAATCATGACAGGTCACCTCCGGTCGCTCGTGAGTCGGTTCGTGTGGCCGTCATCAGACGGTCACCCCGACGATAACCGCGGTCAGCAGCAGGTTCGCCAGTGAGAGCACCAGCATTCCCTTCCAGCCGATCTCGATAAGCTGGTCGATCCGGACGCGCGGGACCGCCGAGCGGGCCCACTGCGTGAACAGGAAGACGCCCCAGATCTTGATCAGGAACCAGACGATACCCGGCAGGACCGGACCGGCCGGCCCACCGAGGAAGATCGTGGCGATGATCGCCCCGCCGAGGAAGATGTGGATGAACTCCCCGAGGTAGACGAGGACGAAGTACACTGAGGAGTACTCAGTCTGGTACCCGGCGACAATCTCGGTCGGCGCTTCCGGAATGTCGAACGGATTGCGGCCGACCTCCGCGAGGTTCGCGATCATAAAGAGGACGAACGCGAACGGGTTTACGAACGCGTACCACGACGGCAGCGGGCCGATCAGCGACTGCTGCTGGGCCGCGACGATCTCGCTCATCTGAAGCGAGCCGGCGAAGATGACAACCGACGCGCCCGTCAGGATGAGCGGGATCTCGTAGGCGAGATTCTGCGCCACCGCGCGCAGACCGCCGAGGAACGAGTACTTGTTGTTCGACGCGTAGCCAGCCATCACGAGGCCGACGGAGGCCATCGAGGCCGTCGCGAACACGTACGCCAGGCCGACCTCGGGGTCGGCGAGCTGGATGCCGTTCCCCATCGGGATCACGGCGAAGCCAAGCAGTGCAGTGCTGGCAATAACAAGCGGCGCGAGGTCCCACGCAGGCCGGTCAACGCCCTCGGGAACGATGAGTTCCTTCGACAGCAGGCGAACGGCGTCGGCCACGATAATGAACAGGCCGTACGGACCGATACGGTCGACGGCGATGCGGTCGGTGAACGCGGCGGTGATCTTTCGCTTGGCCCACGGTCCGGCAAGCGCCGTGTTCGTCATCATGAGCGCCCCGATGAGCGCGGCCCCGATGAGACTCATCACAATCATCACAACCGTGTTGTTGGGATCAAGTCCCAGCAGGTTCGCGAGCGTCTCGGGCAACGGCGCCGACTGCATTACCGGTCCACCTCCCCGAGGACGATGTCGAGGCTCCCGAGCGAGGCGATCATGTCAGGGATGTACTCGCCCTGGGACATCTCCGGCAGCGTCTGCAGGTTCGAGAAGCACGGGCTTCGGATCTTGAACCGGGCCGGCTTGTCCGTTCCGTCCGAGCGGATGTAAATGCCGAGTTCGCCCTTCGCGCCCTCGACGGAGCGGTAGATCTCTTGGTCAGGCTCCGGTCGGAGCGTCCGGGGGACGTTAGCCTGAATCTCGCGGTCGTCCTCCGGCCACTGCTCCAGGAGGTCGACACACTGTTCGATGATGCGGGCCGACTCCTCGACCTCGCGAAGGCGAACGAGAACGCGACTGAAGTTGTCGCCGCCCTGCTCGGTGACGACGTTCCAGTCGAGTTCGTCGTAGTAGCCGTACGGGTCGTCACGTCGGAGGTCGTAGTCGACGCCCGAGCCGCGTGCCACGGGGCCGGTCGCGCCGTACTGCTTGACCTGCTCCGGGGAGAGGACGCCGGTGTCGACACACCGCATCTGGAAGATCTCGTTGCCGGTGACGAGGTCGTGAATCTCTTCGAGCTTGTGCGGGAGGTCGTCGAGGAAGTCGCGGATCTTCTCGAAGTACTCCTCGCGGGGCTCGGGCAGGTCCCAGGCGACCCCGCCCAGTCGGAGGTAGTTGAACATCAGCCGCTGGCCGGTCAGGTCTTCCAGCAGGTTCTGGACGATCTCGCGGTCGCGGATGCCGTACTGGAACACGGCGGTGAAGTCGCCGAACACGTCCAGCGCGAACGTCGCCAGCGCGAGCTCGTGGGAGGCGATCCGGCACATCTCCGCCGACATCGTTCGGATGACCTGTGCGTACTCGGGGACCTCGATATCCGCGAGGTCCTCGGCTGCGCGCGCGTACGCCCACTCGTTCAGGATACCGGCGGAAATGTAGTCCCAGCGGTCCGGGTAGGGCATGATCTGGTGGCGGTAGGTGCCCTGCTGGCACATCTGCTCCTCACAGCGGTGGAGGTAGCCGATGTCCGGCTCGATGTCGGCGATCTGCTCGCCGTCGAGCACCGTTTCGACGTGGAGCACGCCGTGGGTCGCCGGGTGGTGCGGACCGATGTTGACGAACATCGTGTCCGGATCGTCCTCGCTGCGCTTGTCATCCTGCAGCGGGTTCGCGTGCTCGCGCAGGGAGACGATCTGTGGCTGGTCCTGGTTGTAGTCCTGGCTCAGGGGGTGGCCCTGCCAGGTCTCGGGCAGGAGGATGCGACGCAGGTCCGGGTGGTCGTCGTAGTCGATACCGACCAGGTCGTAGGCCTCCCGCTCGTGCCAGTCCGCGGTGTCGTAGACGCGAGCGGCCGACTCGTTGTGCGGGTCATCCTTCGGCGACGGGACGATGACCGACAGCTCCTGTGTCGGGTCGTTGTACTTCCGGAGGTGGTAGATGGATTCGTACCGGTCGTCGTACTCCTGTGCCGTGACACAGGCACAGTGGTCGAAGCCGGCCTCCTCTTTCAGCGTCGAGAGGACTTCCTGCACCTCGTCGGGACGGATGACGAACCCCTCCGCGTTGACGTGCTGTTCGCGGTCGAGGACGTGGCCCCCGAGCAGGTCCGCGAGCGCGTCGTAATCGAGGCCGTCCTCCGTGACGCCGACGTCGAGCGCCGTATCGCGTGATGGTTTCTCTAAACTCATGGCTTAAGGAGAGTCGTTCCAGTTGTACCGCATGACGAGGTCCTCCTCGTCGATTTCGCTGGCGAGTTTGTCCACGAGCTCGTCCTGTTCGAGGTCGCCGAACTGCTCCAGTTCGTATGGCTTGACCGTCACCGGCGAGGACTCGCCCTCGGCGATGCGCTCCTGCAGCTTGGCGACGCCGTAGATGAGTGCCTCGGGGCGGGGCGGACAGCCCGGGACGTGGATGTCGACCGGGATGACCTCCTCCGCGCCCTTGATGACGTTGTACCCTTCCTGGAACGGGCCGCCGGAGATGGTACACGATCCCATCGAAACGACGAACTTCGGCTCGGGCATCTGGTCGTAAACGCGCTTCATCCGCGGAGCGAACTTCGAGACGATGGTCCCCGGAACGATGATGACGTCCGCCTGGCGCGGGGACGCGCGTGGCACCCCCGAACCGAAGCGGTCGAGGTCGTGCTTGATCGCGTAGGTATGGATCATCTCGATGCTGCAGCAGGCGATCCCGAACTGCAGCATGAACATCGAGGAGCCCCGGACCCAGTTCATGAACTTGTCGAACTTGGTCAGGATGAACGGCGTCGACCCGAACGCCTCGCGGAGCGTCGAGTTGAAGCGGTCGTCGGCCCCGTCACCCATGCGGGCCTCCTGTGTCGATACGTCTTCGACGGCCGGTGGTGTCTGGTCACTACTCATATGTGTCTGCCCCCTTCGTGGCGCGCGGACTGCGCACCCACTGAACTGCGCCGTTACGCCAGGCCCAACCGAGTCCGACAACGAGCACGCCGATGAATACGACCATCGGCAAGAGCACTTTCGTCATCCCCACCGCGGGCGTAGACACGGCGTCGCGGTAGATGACCGTCCACGGGAAGATGAGGACGGTTTCGATGTCGAAGATGACGAACAGCAGCGCGACCATGTAGTACTGGATATTGAACTTGATCTGCTGGCTGCTGCCAGTGGGCACTTCACCGGACTCGTAGGTGGTGCGTTTGCCTTGTTCCGGCACGCTGGGCCGCAAGAGGCTCGAAACTGCCATCATGCTGACTGGGATGGCAACTGCCACGACCGCGAGCGCGCCGATGGCGATCCATGGATTACTCATTCCGGTATCTCCTATCGTCTGCCGGTTAGAAGTACTCGCATATAAGGGTTCATTGTTCGGTTTTTCGGCCCTGTGGGTCGTTTAAGAGCCGACGCTCTCCCGGATGAAAAGTGACCTGCATCCGCCGTATCTCCTAACGCGTGACGCCCCTCGGTGATCACTCGTCCCAGTACTCGCGCTTGAATCCGGGCGTCCCGAGTTCGTGGAGGTCACGCGACGCCTCGCCAACGTCGGTCTGGAGGCCCTCGTGATACGAGACGAGGCGGTCACGGAGCTCGTCGTACTGTCGTGCGAGAATCTGCGCCGCGGAGAGCGCGGCGTTGAACGACTTGCCGGCGTCGACCGCGGTCAGCGGCGCGCCCTGTGGCATCCCGATGACCGAGTCGACTGATTTCTCCTGCACGGGAACGCCGATAACCGGCAGCGGATAGGCGATGCTGGCGGTCATGTTCGGCAGGTCCGCGGATTTGCCGCCAGCGCCGGCGATAATGACGTCGATGCCGCGGTCGGCAGCCGTCTCCGCGTACGCGTACATCAGGTCCGGCGTCCGATGGGCCGAGCAGACGAACGTCTCGAACGTGAAGCGGCTCTCGGGCGCGTTGGTGTAGTCCGTCTGCTCCTCGAAGCCGAGTTCGTCGGCGAGCGCCGCGTAGGCCCCGGGCCGCTTGCCCTGCCCGCCGGCCATCGTCGGCAGGTCCGAGTCCGACCCCATGACGATGCCGACATCGGGCGTCAGATCGTTCGGCCGGTCCATCTCGGCTTCTTCGCGTAACTGGTCGATGAGCGACTGGACGCTGTCTGCGGGCATACGACCGACTGGAACCGGGACCGGCGTAAGTGTAGGCGGTTTCCGCTCAGTCGGCTAGGGCCGCTTCCAGTTCGGCAAGCAGCGTCTGTGGATCCGCAGGGAAGCACCTGAGTGGGTCGGTCCGACCGGTGACCTGTATCCTGAGCGCGTACCGCTTGCGGTAGGTGAGCGCGAGGCTGACCGCGCCGGCGACAGCGAAGGCCACGCCGAGGAGGAGGGACCGGTCGAGCGACAGCAGGCCGAACCCGACCAGCGCGGCGCTCATCACCGCGAGGAACCAGTCGATGTCTTGCAGACTCACCTCGACCACGTCGTCGAGGTCGACCACGACCGGATCGTCGCCACGGTCGACCACCAGGCGGTCAGCGCCGAGGACGACAGTCCCGCCGGTCCGGAGCGTGCCGGCGTACCGCTGGTCGCTGACAGGCGATGCGGTGTCTGCGGTCGCGCCGTCGTTGTCGTCGTCCACGGTCAGTCGTCGCTCACGGCTGGCGGGCGGTCGCCGCCGCGGCCGCGGATGCGGTCCATCGCTGAGACGTATTCGCTGTCGTCCTCGGTGAGCGCGGCCCAGGCCGCGAGACCGCGCTCTTCGCGGGTCCCCGGCACGGTGTTGTCGAGGACGAAGGCGACGATGCCGCCGACGACCATCCCGGTGCCGCCCATGACAAACAGCGTGGTCGCAACGACATCGGTTCCAAGGACGCCGCCCAGCACCGGGACAGCCGCCAGGCCCTGCTGGAGCGCCGTCGCACCGCCGACGTCCATCCCCTGCCCGACCTGGCTCATGTACTCGGGCACTGCGAGGCCGGCAAAGAGCGCGAAGCCGACGATGAAGACGTTTCGGTTGGCATCGAGGTCGACGTACTTGAGCTGTGAGAGCCCGACGGCGGCGATCTGCCCGAACATGACGATGTAGAGACCGCCGATGATCGGCGACGGGATGGTCGCGAACAGCTGGCCCGCCGGACCGAAGTAGCCGACCAGAATCATCACCGCGGCACCGATCTGCACGACGTAGCGGGAGGCGACGCCGGTGATAGCGATTGCACCGACGTTCTCGGTGTAGGAGGTGCAGCCGTTGCCGGTGCCCATGATGCCGGCGAAGACGTTTCCAATGCCCTCCATCCCGATGCCATCGTTGATTCGGCGACTGCTCGGTGCACCGCGACCGGCAATGCGGGCAACGGAGTGGTAATCGCCGAAGCTCTCGACGACGGAGGCGAGCATCCCGGCGAACATCCCGACGATGAAGCCCGGCGTGAACTGCGGGAGCCCCCACTGGAACGGGTAGACGGGCTGGACCAACGGTGCGCTCGTGACCGAACCGAGCGAGACGTAGCTGACCGAGCCAGCGGCGAAGACGCCGGTGACCGAGAGGACGGCCGCGACGCTCCACGCGAACAGGATGCCCAAGAGTACGGGAAAGAGCTTGAACGCGCGGTGGCGTCGGTCGAGGTACTGCGAACACGCGACAATCGAGAGCATCGTCAGCCCGAGCAGCCACCAGTTCTGGCCGGTCCCGGGGTCGCCGAAGTTCGGGTTCGCTATCTGTGGGACGTTAAACAGCGCCAGTCCGATGAGCGCGATGACCGGCGCGATGACGACCGGACCGACGTACCGCTTCAGTTTTCCCATGAGACCGCTGTAGCCGATCACCACCTCGACGACGCCGGCGACGATGACGGCCCCCTGTAGCTCGACGAGCATGGTCTGCCAGTCCGCGCCCTGCTGGGCGAGCACGCCGATGATGGCCAGGCCGGGCGCGAGCATGGAGAACGTCCCGCCCTGGACGATCGGGTATCTGTTTCCGAGCGTCGTCTGGGCGAGCGTCGCGATGCCGGAGACGACGAAGAACGTCCCGATGAGACGCCCGACCTGGTCCGGCGCGGCCTCGAACATCCCCATCGCACCCGCGAGTCCGAGCGGGATCGCCACGGACGCGCCGATCATCGTCAGGTAGTGCTGGACGCCGAGCAGTATCGCTTGCTTTCGCGGCGGCTTGTCGTCGATGCCGTACTCGACGAAGCCGGCGGTTTCCGGTTCCTCCGGTGCAGTCGGGTTTTGTCCGTCGTCCGGCGGTGTCTCGTCAGTCATGCTCGCTACCCATGGCACTGCAACTCCCGATACATATTCTTTGCTCGTTGGCCCAGCGGACGACAGCACTGCGACAGTTCGGGGCCCGCCTCGAAAGGAAAACGCTCTTGGCCCGCTCCGACACAGTCTTGGACATGAGCAACGGGGACGACGATGCCGACGCGTCGGACGACGCCGAGGCAGCAGACGAGATCGACGTGACCGCCGAAGAACTGGAATCGCGTCTCAACGAGGCCGGCGACGCGTTAGAGGCCGCAGAGACGGAGGCCGACCTCGACGACGTGGAGTCGTCCCTTGACGACATCGAGAGCGACCTCGAAGCCGCCGACCTGCCCGAACCCGACGAGGACGACGACGAAGCCGAGGACCCCCGCGAGGAACTGGAGTCTCAGCTCTCGGACCTGCGCGACGACCTCGAAGCACAGCGCGGCCCCTACGCCGAGGACGTGGTCACCATCGTTTCCGACGCAGCGGACACCGTCACCGACAGCGAGTGGACCGACGACGGCGAGGCGGAGGCCCAGGAGGCCGTCGAGACGTTCCTCGATGAGAGCGCCGAGTTCGTCGACCACGACGCCGATACTGGCGGCGATTTCGTTGCCGCCGGGGACGCGCTGGACACGGTCGCCGACGCCATCGAGGCCGAGAACCTCGACCCCGACGAAGACACGGAGACCATCGAGGGGCTCCTCGAAGCGGCGGAGGCGCTGGAGACTGGGCTCGACGAGGCCGAAGTCTGGGACGACCTGACGGTACAGGAGCAACTCGACGCCCGCGGCTTCTACGACGTCCTGACCAACGAGAACCGGAAGGACTTCCCGCCGGAGTGGAACGCCGCGAAGCTCCACGCCGAGGAAGGGAACTTCGAGCAGGTCCTGTTCGCCTACGACAAACTCGGATCGGAGTTCTTCGACGGCTACATCGTCGACCTCCTGTACAACCTCGGGAGCGATGCCAAACCGGCCTTCGACGCGATGCACCAGCGCGCCCAGAAGCGCGACAAAGGGCCAATCGAGATACTGGGAAAGATCGGTGACGAGCGCGCAACCGAGACGCTGCACGACTACATCGACGGCGACGGCGACCCCGCACTCCAGAAAGTCACGCTGCGCGCGCTCGGCGCTATCGGCAGCGCGGAATCGGTCCAGCCGGTCGCCAACCGACTCGACGCCGACAGCGAGGAAGTCCGTTCGGTCGCGGCCCGCGCCCTCGGCCTGCTCGGTGACACCCGTGCTATCGAGCCGCTTGGCGACGTTCTCAAATCCGACGACAGCGACTCCGTGCGCGCCTCCGCCGCGTGGGCGCTCCGACAGATCGGGACCGAGGCGGCACTCGACGAGGCCGCCCGCTACACGGACGACCGCGCGTATCTCGTCCAAGCCGAAGCCGAGAAGGCAGCGAGCGCCTGAAGCGCGGAACTTTTTATACGAACGGGCGGCCAGACGCCCCGATGCGGTCGCTCGCCCCACTCGTCTGCTGCTTGCTCGTCCTCGTGGCTACAACACCGTACGTCGCCACCGGACAGGCGACTTCAGTCGCAACAACAGCCAGTGGTCCCGCAGAACCGTCGATTCACGCAGTGTATCCGGACCCCGTCACCGGCGGCGACGTGGGGGAGTTCGTCGTCCTTGACATCCCCGACGGGACCGAAATCGGGCAGTACGCGATTACTGACGGCGACGGGACTGCAGGTATCCCGAACACCACCGCACGCGGGCGCGTCGCTCTCTCGACGGCACCGAACCAGACACGGGGGCTCACCGACTGGCCGGTCGTCGGCCTCGACGGTCGTCTCGCCCTGGCAAACGGCGGCGAGCGGGTTCGCCTTCAACGTGCCAATCAGACTGTCGACGCCGTCCGGTATACGGACGCTGTCGAGGGAGAACTCGGCGAGGTAAACGGATCAGTCATACACTGGCGGCCACTAGGTGCAACGGACCGCCCGGTCGTCAGGGCCGCCGGCGACGAAATCCGCGCGTTCGCGTTGCCAGACGCACCTGCCGCTCCGGTTCGACCGATACGGAACGCCACCGAGCGGGTGTACCTGGCCGGCTACACGCTTTCCTCGGCCAGGGTCGCAGACGCCCTTATCGCCGCCCAGCGCCGCGGCGCGACGGTCCGCGTCCTGCTTGAAGGCGATCCGGTCGGTAGCCGAACCGCCGCGGAAGCCCGCACCCTCGACCGACTGTCCGACGCCGGCGTCTCCGTCCGAGTGATGACAGGCCCGCGCACCAGATACCGCTACCACCACGCGAAGTACGCTGTCGCCGACGGGCGGGCCGTCGTGCTGACGGAGAACTGGAAGCCCGCCGGCACCGGCGGCAACAGCAGCCGAGGCTGGGGCGTCGTCACGGCACAGCCGCGGGTCGTCGATGGGTTGAATCGGACGTTCCAATCTGATGCCGGCTGGGCGGACAGCGAACCGTGGCGGGAGTACCGGCAGGGCCGACAGTTCGAGCGGGCCGAGCCCGCGACCGGGACGTATCCGTCTGGATTCCGGTCGGAATCGGTGTCCGTCCAGCGGACGGACCTCTTGATCACCCCGGACAACGCCCAGGGCGAACTCGTCGCGGCGATAGACGACGCAGACGACTCCGTCGACGTCATCCAGCCGACGGTCGGGGACTGGGATAGCCCACTCTTGCGGGCGCTCCGCCGGGCCGCATCGCACGGCGTCGAGGTCCGCCTCCTGCTGAGTGACGCGTGGTACGTCCGCGAGGAGAACACGCAGACGGCACAGCCGGTTTCGGGAGTGGGCCGACCGCAACGACGCGCCACTGACGGCGAAAGTTGCGGACCCCGACGGCCGCTACGAGAAGATCCACGCGAAGGGCGCAGTCGTCGACGACGAACGGGTCGTCGTCGGCAGCCTCAACTGGAACGAACAGGCGGCGACCACGAACCGCGAGGTCGTGCTGGTGCTGCACGGCAGCGACGCGGCCGACTATTTCGGCGCTGTCTTCGCTGCCGACTGGGACGCCGGCGGGTTCGACACGCCGGTCGGGGCACTCGTGGCCTTGCTCGGACTCATCGTAGTCGCCGGGCTCGCCGCTCGTCGGGTTTCGTTCGAGGCGTAAAAACGGGTGTCGCGTGTCGAGCGGCGTTACACTTCTTCCGGCAGCGCCGTCGAACTGCCGAGTTCCTCGTCGATCTCTGCTTCGGCCATCTTCTCGACGAGCGAGTCGATGACCGACTCGCGGCGGCCCTTGACGAACTTGATGGAGCCGACGACCAGGTGGCCGCCGCCGGAGACGCCGCCGCCGTCGACCTCCTCGCTGAGTTCGGTGACCATCCGCGGGATGTCCAGGCGGACGCCGTCCGAGCGCAGGACGGCGAAGTCCGGGCCGTAGCCGATGGTGATGACGGGGTCGCCGGTCTCGGCGACCTTCCGGTCGTGGATTTCACCGGTCGTCTTGCCCGGCGCGGGGTAAGTAAAGCGGTGGGCGTGGTTCTCCACGTCGATGCGGTAGAGGTGCGCGCCGTTGTCGAGGCGCTCGTGCTCGACGTGGCTCATGGCGGCGTCGAGTTGGTCCTCGACATCGCGTTCGGCGCGCTCGGAGAGGAATTCGACGACTTCTCCGTGGCGCTCCCGGTCGTCGCAGTCGACGTTCAGCACGTCTGTAATCAGCTGTTCGCCGGAGTTGTAGCGCAGCCAGTGGGTCGCGTAGTCCAGTGCCTCGCCGATATCGCGCAGGTCGCTCTCGTCGTAGTCCTTCTCGGCGGCGAGGTCGATGTAATCGCGCATCGCCTCTGCCTCGGAACGATCCGAGAGGCCCGCGACCGCGGGAACGTGTTTGAGGTCGTCCGAGAGATCGGGATCGATCATCCGGGCGAGTTCGACACACAGCATTCCCGTGGTGATGCGGTAGTCTTCGTCGTGGAGATACGGGTTGACGTGTTGCTCGATGAGCGGCTCGACAGCCTCGGGGTCCGGGTGGTGGTGATCGACGACGACTACCGGGATGTCGTAGTGCCGGAGGTTGCGGTAGGCCGGCGTGTCCTCTTCGGTCGAGCCGTTGTCGAGCATCAGCAGCATCGGGAGCTTCTGGCCGTGGCGGGTGCGATCCTCCAGCGCGAAGTTGAGGTCCCGGGTCACGTCCTCCATCTCGTAGTAGGGGGCCTTGCTCGGCAGGCGCTTGAGGAGGTGCTGGAGGGCGCTTGCGTCCTCGTACTGGGAGGCGATGAACGATTCCAGCGCGACCTGCAGCGGCACGCTCGCACAGAGCCCGTCGCCGTCAGCGTGGTGTCGCATGCGAATCGGGCGCCCCGAAAGCACCGTCTTCCGGAGTTCGGTCGCGACTTCGCGGAGGTCGTCCCACAGCTTCTCGAAGGCGGGCCACTCGACCAGTGGCTCGACATCGGCCGGTTCGGCGGCCTCAGCCAGTGCAGCGTCGAGGTCGCTCTGGATATCGTCGGCTGCCTCGCCGTCGAGGACGGTCAGCGATTCGGCCTCGACCTGTAGACCGTCGTCGCGCTCCTCTGCGCGCCCGGAGACGCGGACGATGTCGTCGATTTCAACGTCGGGGTGCGCTCGGACACCGGCCTCCTCGAAGGCGGCACACGGGACGATACCGGTCTCGTCGCGGACTTGGAAAACGGTTGGGCCACCGGTCTGTTTGATCTGGACGACCTGGCCCTCGATGATGACTGTGTCACCGGTGGCGTCGGCGAGGTCGTCGACGGTGGTCGCGTTGCCGTGGGCAACGCGCTGTTCCTCGTAGTCGGCGACCCGTACTTCCTCGAAGCTCAGGTCGCCGTCGGGGCGGATCTCACCGAGTTCGACGATGAGGTCATCGCCCACGTCGTACTGGCCAAGGAGATTAGAGTCGTGAACGAGTCCGGAGACAGCGTCGGAGAGATCGACGAACACGCCGTATTCGACAGTGCCGTTGACGGTTGCGTGGTACAGTGCGCCTTCCTCGAGATCATCGGTCGTGCATTGATCCGCGAGATCGTAGACGATGGTCCCGCCGTCGGGGACCGTGGCACCGTCACCGGTGCCAGTTGGCGAAGACATTTGTCAATCCTTCGGTGCTCCCCCGTTTGTACTCTTCGGAATCCGCGGAGGGACGAACACAACGCGTAAAAAGCGTCCGGCCCGACCCCGTAGTATGGGGTTGTTCCGAACGAGCGGGATACTCGGGATCGCGGAGTCCGCACTCGAGTTCGCGCTCGCAGCCTCCGAAGAGGCCCATCCCAACGAGTATATGGGCTTTCTCCGGGGCGATGACGCCAGCAAGCTCGGGCTCGACGACGACGGCACGGTGCTGACCGACGTACTGGTCATTCCGGGGACGGAATCGAACCCGGTCAGCGCAACCGTCAAGACGAGCATGGTTCCAAACGACATGCGAGCAGCGGGGTCAATTCATTCGCATCCGAACGGCGTTCTCAAGCCCAGCGACGCCGACCTTGCCACGTTCGGTCGCGGCGACGTCCATATCATCGTCGGCTACCCGTACGGCCGCGACGACTGGAAGGCCTTTGACAGCGACGGCTCGGTCGTCGACCTCCCGGTGCTCGATGTGGAGCCGCCGGAGGAGTCCTTTTTCGATTTCGACCAGGCCGACATCGACGCGGAGCTCCGCGAGGAGGAGTTCGATCAGTGACCCGCGTCGTCGCACAGGGAACGTTCGACATTCTGCATCCGGGCCACGTCCACTACCTGCAAGACGCCGCCGATATGGGCGATGAACTGCACGTCATCGTCGCCCGCTTGGTCAACGTCACCCACAAGGAGCCGCCGGTCGTCCCGGACGAGCAACGCCGGGAGATGGTCGGCGCGCTCAAACCGGTCGACAAAGCGCACCTCGGCCATCCCGAGGACATCTTCGTTCCCATCGAGCGCATCGAACCGGACATCATCGCGCTGGGCTACGATCAGCATCACGACGACGAGCAACTCGAAGCGGCGCTGTCAGCCCGCGGCATCGACTGCGACATCCGCCGGGCCAGCCCGCTGGAAGCCGAGGCGGCTGACCGGCTCCTCTCGACCGGCCGGATCATCGACCGGATTCTCGACGAACGTAGCGAGTGATTACGCTTCGACGGTGACCGTCGCCTCGGAGACGACGCGCTCGTCCGAGGCGTCCGTCCCGGCCTCGACCGCAAGCATGTACTCACCGGGTGACGCACCGTCCGGGACGGCGACGGCCAGGCTGCCGGTCACTGAATCAGCGACGGGGTCCCAGACCAGTTCGGGTGGGTAGGACTCCCGAACAGCGGTCGGCCCCGGCTCGAAGTCCTCGTGTGTCACCTGCCAGCTTTCGGGAATCTCAGCCAGTTGCCAGGTCAGGACACCCACTGACGAGGCCTGCACTTCGATTTTTGCTGTCTCGCCGGGCGCGACGGTCGCGTCTGAGGTCTCGATGGTGAGACTGCTGTCCGAGGCGCCGCCAGGGGACCCACAGCCGGCCAGACAGAGCGTTCCGCCCGAGAGGGCGAGCACCGTTCTCCGGGTTCGCATACCGGCTCTTCCAGCGGTCGGGGCAAAACGGTTCGCACGGGCGTGGTCGAAACCGTGTCTGGCGCGAGTTCCGGTGCTGTTCAGACTCCGAGAGCGGGTCCGCGTGAAAACTACGCATTCGTGTCCCTTCTCCGGCTGGTACTGTAAAAGACGACCATGAATACCGGGGGGTGGAATCCATCAGGCAGGTGATTGCTCTTGCCCCCGAATTGAAAACTGCCATGTCAGGCACTGCAAGTGCGGTCGTGTTACAGTCCGGCGGTCCCGCGATCTCCGCCGATGCGGCCAGGTATCTCGCCGGGGGACTCGCGGCCCTCGCCGTCGGGCTATCGGCGCTGGGCTCCGGGTTCGCTGAACGCGGTATCGGCGCGGCGGCGGTCGGGGCCATCGCCGAAGACCCCGAGATGTTCGGCCGGGGACTCATTCTCACAGTCCTGCCCGAGACGCTCGTCATCCTCACGCTGGTGACAGTGTTCGTCGTAACGTAGCAAAATACCCGCTTCCGCGGCCCCACTCCACTTTTTTGCCCCGGTTCGAACGGTCGGGATACCGAGCGTCGACGAGAACTCTAGTTCGCTCAGATGAGGTCGGCCTCGGCGAGGCGGTCGACGGCTTCCTGCAGCCGCTCCTTGCTGTTGGCGTAGGAGATGCGGGCGTAGCCGGGCGTCCCGAACGCGGTCCCGGGGACGGTGGCGACCTGGGCCTCCGAGATGGCCTGGTCGCACCACTCCGTGTCATCCCCGTCGGGGGCGATTTCGGGCATCATGTAGAACGCGCCCTGTGGCTCTGGGACGTGGACGCCGTGGTCCTCGAACAGGCCCATGAGGAACTCGCGGCGCTCGGCGAAGGCCTGGCGCATCTCTTCGACGGCGTCGTCGGTGTTCGTAATCGCCTCGACGCCGGCGTGCTGGACGAAGTTCACGGCACACGAGACCGAGTGGGAGTGGACCTTGCCGGCCTGGGAGATCAGCTCTTCCGGCCCGGCGAAGTAGCCCAGCCGCCAGCCGGTCATCGAGTAGGCCTTCGAGAAGCCGTTCAGCGTGATGGTTCGGTCCTCCATGCCCTCGAGCGTGCCCAGCGAGATGGCTTCGACGCCGTCGTAAGTGATCTCCTTGTAGATCTCGTCGGAGATCACCGTGATGTCGTGCTCGACAGCGAGGTCGCGGACGCCCTCCATCGCCTCGCGGGAGTACACCGCGCCGTGGGGGTTACCCGGCGAGTTGACGACGAGCAGTTCCGTCTCGTCGGAGACGGCGTCGGCGAGGTCGTCCAGCGCGCCTTCGAGCTGGAAGTCGTGGGCGGCGGTGTCGACGCGGGTCAGCGTCCCGCCGGCGAGTTTCGCCATCGCCTCGTAGGATACCCAGGCCGGATCGAGCAGGGCGACTTCGTCGCCGTCGTCGATGACGGTCTGGAATATCTCGTACAGCGCCTGCTTGCCGCCGGGCGTGACGATGAGGTTGTCCGGGCCGTACTGAGTGAGCCCATCGTCGTGGAGCTTGTCGGCGATGGCCTCTTTCAGTTCCGGGATGCCGTTGGAGGACGTGTAGCCGGTGTGGCCGGCGTCGAGTGCGTCCTTGGCGGCGTCTTTGATGTTCTCCGGCGTGTCGAAGTCGGGTTCGCCGACGCTCAGGTCGACGACGTCTTTCCCCTCGGCCTCAAGCTCTGCGGCCTTGTTGCTGATCGCGAGGGTCGCGCTCGGTTCTACACGTTCGACGCGGGAAGCGAAGTCCATAGTCATTGTTCGAGTTCGGTGGCGAGTTCGATCGCGCTCTGGACGGCCGAGGCCCCCTTGTCGGTTCGGGCCTCGGCTTCGTCCTGGCTCATGCCCGGGCCGATGATGCCCAGCGTGACGGGGGTGTCGCGGTCGAGGGACACGTCGGTCAGCCCCTGTGCGGCGGCGTTACCGATAACCTGATCGTGGTCGGTGTCGCCGCTGATGATCGCACCGAGGACGGCCACGGCGTCGACGTCCGACCGGCGCGCGAGCCGGTCGGCAGCCAGCGGCGTGTCGTAGGCCCCCGGGACGTCGATCGACGCGACAATCTCGGCGTCATGGTCGGCAGCGGCCTCGTGGGCCCCGTGCTCCATCTCCTCGATAACTGCCCCGTGTTTGTCGTACTGGGCGACAACCAGCCCGAGCTGCACCATACCTGACACCCGGGGAGGGGCGACTAAAGAACTACCGTTCCGTCCTGCTCCCCCCGGTGTCAACCACAGTCTGTCAGCCGTACAACATCTGTTGGAAACCAGAAGGATTCTAATGCCCCATGTGCTTGAGCCAGGTATGGCTGAGTCGTCCCTGCTGTCTGCCCTCCACGATATCCGGGACTGGGGCCGGTCCTGGTTCGCGGACGACCCCCGCGCCACCGTGAAGCTCGTCGTCGCCGTGACGCTTCTCGGACTCGTCCTCAGAGTCGCAGCGCTCGGCAGCCGCGTCGCCCACTTCGACGAGGGCCGCGTGGCCTACTGGGCGCTACATCTCCGCGACTCCGGCTCGTTCGCCTACCGCTACATCATCCACGGACCGTTCATCCAGCACGTCGATAGCTGGGTGTTCACCGTCGCCGCGCCGACCGATTTCACGATGCGGCTCCCGGTCGCAATTATCGGCGGCCTGCTCCCGCTGACGGCGCTGCTCTTTCGCGAGCACCTCCGGTCCGACGAGACTGTCCTCATGGCCGCGTTTCTCGCGCTCAATCCGGTCCTGCTGTACTTCTCGCGGTTCATGCGCAGCGACGTGCTGGTCGCGGCGTTCATGTTCGCCGCCTTCGGCCTGCTCGTCCGGTTCGTCGACACCCGCAAGGCGCGCTATCTCTACGGCGTCGGGGCGTTCATGGCGCTTGGCTTCGCTTCGAAGGAGAACGCCATCGTCTACGTGCTGACGTGGCTCGGCGCGACCGGCCTCCTGCTGGCGAAGGTGCTCGTCCTCCCCAACGGCTACCGCGACGCGTTCGGCTTCCTCCAGCGCGTCCCGAGCGCCGGCGCAATCTGGGGCCGGATGTCGGGCCGTGTCCGGGCGGACGTGGGGCTTGTCGTCAACACTGTTCGCTCGTTCCGCGACCGCCACGACAGCGCCGGGTCCGTCCTCGCGGCGTACGCGAGCCACATCGTCCTCGCCGCGCTGGTGTTTGGCTTCGTCTCACTGTTCTTCTACGCGCCCCGCGGGGCCGGTGTCGCAGGCATCGAATACCCGCCGGCGCCGGCCTCAAGTGGCGACGTGAACTTCTGGTCCGGCGTAACGAACCCGTCGCTGTTCCCGGAACTCGTCCAGACCACCTGGGAGCGGGTCGTCGACCAGTACAGCGAGTGGTTCTCGCCGGCCTCGGAGAAGGCCACGACGACTGAAACGGGCCTCGTCGAGTCTATCGAGACGTTCTACGAGAGCGTCGACGGCCACTACGAGATACTGTTGAAAGCGCTGGCCTACACCGCGGCGCCGCTGCTCCTGTTCTCGGCGTTCGGTTACGCACTCGACCGGCTTGGGGCGGTCGAGCCGCGCCACCTCGTCCCGTTCGCGGCCTACGGCGGCTACGTCTCGATCCTGGGCTACCCCATCGGGACCGACATCGGCGCGCCGTGGCTCGCCGTCCACGTCGTCGTCCCGCTGTCGATTCCGGCCGCCGTCGGACTCGCCGCCGTGATTCGGTGGGGGAGCGAATCGCTGTCGGCCGATGACGTGACTGGCGCTGCCATCGCCGCCGCTATCGTCCTGCTCGTTACTGTACTCGTCGTCAATACCGCCGCAACGCGGGTGTACACGAACGAGCACCTGGAGGGGAATCCGCTGGTTCAGTACGCCCAGCCACAGGAGTCGCTCCGTGCCGACTTAGCGGAGATGGACCGCATTGCGACGGCCAACGGAAACGGCACCGATGTGGTGATGTACCACGGGGAGCGCGGCGACGCCTACGACGGCGACGACGCCTACGTCAAGGAGAACCGCGGCGAGTGGAACGACTCCTGGTGGAACACCAGACCGACCTGTCTGCAGTGGTACAACTCGCTGCCGCTGCCGTGGTACTACGCGGCCGACGACGTGAACGTCTCCTGTGAGAACCGACCCGGGGCGCTCGCCGAGCAGGCTCAGGACGGGCAACCGCCGATAATTCTCACCCAGCAGATAGACAGCACGGTCCCCGTCGAGCGGCTTGAGGCCGCCGGCTACGAGCCCCGAACCCACCGAATGCGGACGAAGTACAGCTCGAACGATATGACGGTATGGGTTCACGAGTCCTACGGCCGAGAAACGAACGCTTAACCCCGACGCTGTGGAAGCGCGCGGTATGACGCTCACGTCACCAGGACCGACTGTCGGTGTTGTCGGCGGTGGCCAACTCGGCCGGATGCTGGGCGAGGCGGCCGCGCCGCTCGGCCTCGAACTGCTCGTGACCGACCCGACGCCGGACTGCCCGGCCGCGCCGGTCGTCCGCGACCAGCTCGTCGGCGACTTCGACGAGGAGACGACCCTGCGGGAGCTCGCCGAGCGCGCCGACTACCTCACGTTCGAGATCGAACTGGCCGACCCGGACGTTCTCGAACGGGTCGCCGAGGAGACAGGGACACCGGTTCACCCCTCCCCCGAAACGCTCCGGACGATTCAGGACAAGCTCGTCCAGAAGCGCCGGCTGGCCGAGGCCGGCGTCCCGGTGCCGGCGTTCCGCGCCGTCGACACCGCCGACGACCTCCGCGGGGCCTGCGAGGAACTGGGCTACCCCGCGATGCTCAAGGCCCGGACCGGCGGCTACGACGGCCGCGGAAACATCCGCGTCGAAGGCCCGGAAGACGTCGAGGACGCTATCGACGCCATCGCCGGCCCCGCGATGGTCGAGGAGATGGTCGACTTCGAGCGCGAACTCGCGGTCATGGGCTGTCGCGGTGCGGACGAACGGGACACGTTCCCGGTCACCGAGACGATTCACCGGGAGGAGATCCTCCGCGAGTCCGTCGCGCCGGCCAGAGCGTCAGAAGCCGTCCGCGAGCGCGCACGAAATGTCGCGCACGACGTGCTCGACGTGATGGACGGCCGCGGCGTGTTCGGCATCGAACTGTTCGAGACGACCGACGGCGAGATTCTGCTCAACGAGATCGCACCGCGACCGCACAACTCCGGCCACTGGACTATCGAAGGGTGTCACACCTCGCAGTTCGAGCAACACCTGCGGGCCGTCACCGGCCGGCCGCTGGGGTCGACCGACCAGCGGTTTCCCACCGTCTCGACCAACATCCTCGGGGACGTCTCGGAGCGACGGTCGGCAGAATTGCGGGGCGAAGACGGGGTACTGGGGACGCCGCGGGCACACCTACACTGGTACGGCAAGCGCGAGGTGTACGGCCTCCGGAAGATGGGGCACGTGACGCTGACGGCTGACGACCGCGACGGCCTGCTCGCCGACGCCCGCGACCTCCGTGACGGACTGACTTTCGAGTGAGCGGCACGGACTGACCGCGGGGTCTTCTGCAGTCCGGAACCGAGCGGCCTTTGAATATGCGGTCCTGAGTCACGGTATGGAGCGACGGGATTTCCTCCGTGCGGCCGGCCCGGCGGCGGTCGCGGGGCTCGCCGGCTGCCTCGGCGGTGGGAGCGCTGACACCGACTACGACGTGGGGATGTCCGCGAAGGCGTTTCGCCCGGTTCGCATCGCCGTCGAACCGGGGACGACCGTCCGCTGGCTCAACACGAGCAAGCAGGGCCACTCGGTCACGGCCTACGAGGACGACATCCCCGAGGAGGCCGACTACTTCGCCTCCGGCGGCTTCGACACCGAGCAGGCGGCCCGCGACAACTGGGGGAGTTCCTCCGGCGGGACGATGTTCGAGGGTGACGATTTCACGCACACCTTCGAGGTGCTAGGCGAACATCCCTACTTCTGTATCCCACACGAGCGAGCCGGGATGGTCGGGACCGTCGTCGTGACCGAGAACCCGGAGACGGCGACGAGCAGCGAGTAGCGGCGCTCTCTCTGTCGGTTTCTCCGTCAGCGCTGCGTACTTTTTCGGTGCGGTACTGTCCGTTATCGGTCACAGACTCGAAAATACAGTCTCCCATCATACGTCGCAGAATCGGCTCCGTCTGCCGCGTGCTAGAGCTCGTTCTCTCACTGCGGCGAAAAATCGAACGTCGGTGTTGTAACGTGTTAGGCTTCGACGTCGACGTCTTCCTCGTCCACGTCGACCGCCGTCTCCTCTTCGGCGGCGACTTCTTCGGGCCGCGCTTCGAGCGTGGTCTTCTTGATCTCGACGCGTCGGAGCGGGTAGATGTCCTTGGCCTCGCCGTAGATGGCCGAGGAGAGGCGCCCTTCGACGACGCTGTCGACGAGCTGTTCGAAGGTACGGTCCTTGGCCGTCTCGCGAACGAGGTCGATCATCGTCCGGCGGATGGCCTTCTCCTGGGAGGCGTCGGCCTTCTTCGTCGTCACGGCGACGGGCTGGATCTGGACGCGGTAGTCGTCCGTGGTCAGCACGGTGATGTAGGCCTCGACCTTCGAGGAGCCCCGTCGGACGAGCGAGCGGAGGTAGTCCCGCGTGAGCTCGTGGCGGATGAACTCCGTGTACGCCGTGTCCGAGGCGACCTCGTTGATCTTGAAGGTCAGCTTCGTGTTGTTCTCGCTGGCGTCGTTGGTCAGTTCGCCGAGCGTTGTTTCGATGGTGCGTCCGAGCACCTTGTCCGGTTCGTCTGCCGGTGTCTTACCGAGAACCTCCCGGTCGAACTGCTCGGGAGCCTGCACGGTGTACCACCGTTTCTGTTCTGTGCGCTTGGAAACGCTTCGTTCACTCATGGTTGGATTGTGTGTGTTGGTCTGCGAGCTGTGCTGCAACCCGGATGTTGACGACGTAGTCGTCGACGGTCGCCTGCAGGCCGCTGGTCGAGTCGCGCTCGACGGTCGTGACCACGGCGTTGCCCTCGACGCGCGTGGTCATCTCGTCGGTGTTGTCCGGCCGCACCGCGCGTGCGACGCGTTCGGGCGAGTCGTGCGTCGTGCGAATCTCCGCCCGTCTCATACTACCTCCCGGAACGCTTCGATGAAGTCGGCCGTCGAGGCGTCGAACCGAGCGCGCGCCCGGTTGCCGGTCCCGACAGCGTCGCCGCCGACCGTCTCGGTGGCGGCGTGCATCGTCTCGGAGATATCCCGGCCGTCCGTGGCCCGGGCCGCGGCCTCCGTGTCGGTGACGACGAGCGTCACCGGTTCCGGTGCGCGGTAGTCCGCGAACAGTCTGGCGACGGTGCCGGTCGGCATCGCGTCGCCGCGGGCGACGAACAGACCGTCGTACCGGCCCGTGGTCGCCGCTGACACCGCTTCGTGGGCGCGCGTGGCGTGACTGCGCCAGGCGGCCAAGGCGTCCTCGCGGACGGCCTCGTGGCCGAGCGCGAGCGCGACGGCAGTGCCGGGCTCTTCCCGAGCGACGGCGTCGAGCACGTCGGCGTAGCCCCCGACCGTCTCGAAGGGGCCGCCCACCGTTGGTCGGAGCGCGCGCTGGACCGCGTCGGCGGCCCGTGGCGGCGCGTCCGCGGTGACGGCCAGCGCGACCAGCGACGCGAGGCGGCGGTGGTCGTCGGCCGAGAGGTTCGCAGACTGAATCCGGTCCGCGTCGAGGCCCAGGTCGGCGAGCGTGGCCCGCGCCGTGTCGGCGTCGCCCGAGAAGGGCGCGACGAACAGCGTCGAATGGGCGAGCCCGTCCGCGAGGTCTGCCGTCGGCACGGCGACCCCGGGCCGGTGTTCGAGCCCCGCCTGCTCGGCGGCTTCAGCGACGGTCCCGTCGACCGCTCCGGCGGCAATCGTGCCGGCCAGGGCGAGCGCGGGATCGGTCGTCGCGCCAAGCTCGCGGGCGGTCTCGAAGGCAGTCGCGGCGGCGCGGTCGGTCAGCGTCACGTCGGCGGTCGGCTGCGTGCGACCGATGGCGACAGTGATATCCGTCTCCGTGGTCCGGTCGGGATCCTCGAACGGGCGGACGACGCTCGCCTGGAACGGCGTGTCATCGAGCGCCCGTGCCAGCAGGCCAGTCGCAGCCAGCGCCTCACCGGTCGCGTCGCTGACGAGGCGCACGAAGGCGGCCTCGCGAAGCGACCCGGCGAGGTCGCTGGGGGACGTGGCTGGTGTCGGTTCCCGACCGGTCGCCGACATCTATTCGAGACCCAGCGCTTCGACAGCGTTGTCGTAGCTGTAGGTAAAGTCCTCGTCGACTTCGTCGCCGCGGTAGTAGTCGATGAGGCGTCGGATCTTCGCCTGCGTGTTCTGGAGCGCGCGCTTGTTCTGATAGTCACCGGGGTTCTCGTCCATGTGGTCGCGAAGGCGGACGGCTCGTTCGAGCAGGTTCCGAAGGTCCTCCGGCAGGTCCGGCTCGGCCTCGTTCTCCTCGAGAATCTCGGTGACTTTCTTGCCGGTCGCGAGTGAGACGTCAGGGATCGGCGTACCCTGAACGCCCTCGTCGCGCAGCTTCAGGCCGATCTCGCTGGGCGAGTGGCCCTGTTCGGCCAGTTCGACGACGCGCTCTTCGATGGCGTCCTCGTCGACGTCACTCCACTCCGGGGGTTCGTCTGCCGCCGGTTTGTCCGAGTCGGACGAACCGCGGCGGCGTGTATGCATTCGTGCCATTGTAATCTGGTTGGAACCGCACGAACCGCTCTCGTTACGAGGCGTATTGGCACTGTACAGTGCCGAACACGGCCGCAATCCCGAGCTGTGAAAGTCCACAGCGAGTCAGATTTGCGGTCGTGCTGTTCCCATCTCCCTGTCTGAGAGGGCGCGACTAAACCGTTCCGCTTCCCGGTCGCGTCTGGAAGTGCCGACATCGTCGTCGACGCCGCTCCACAGCCGAAACTCTTCGCAGTATTACAATTGATAACTTGCCCATCTATTTTAAGTAATTTGTCGGGTTAGATGTGAGTAGTATGGGTAGCGCTGAGCGGGGACTCGGAAGTCGTGGGCAAAGTGCTCCGCTCGGGTTAGCGCTGGTTTTTGCGGTAATGATTGTATCGACGACGGCGGTGGTCGCACTGGGTGCCGACGCAATTACGAGCACGCAAACGCAACTTGACGTGGAACGAACTGAGAAGTCGCTGACGGAACTCAATTCCAAAACCGCGCTCGTAGCGCTGGGACAGACGGACGTGCAGCAGGTCTCTCTTCCCGCGAGCAGTTCGAGCACCTATCGTATCGACGAGGACGCCGGGTGGATGAACGTCTCCTATCAGAATACAACGTCCGGGAACCGGATGACTGTGTTCAATGAATCGATGGGCGAGGTGGCCTATCACGGCAGTGACGAGACGCGACTCGCGTATCAGGGGGGCGGCGTCTGGCGGGCCAACGGCGACGGAACGTCGGTGATGGTTTCTCCACCCGAGTTCCACTACCGGGACGCGACGCTAACGCTTCCTCTCGTGACAGTGAGCGGGTCCGGGGCAATCAGAGACGGCGCGTCGATCTCTCACAACCGGACGAGGTCGTACTTTCCGAACAGCACGCGCAACGAGAACTTCACGAACCCGCTGGAAAACGGGAAAGTAAACGTTACCGTCCAGAGCGAGTACTACCGCGCGTGGGGAGGATACTTCGAGGAGCGAACGGACGGTGACGTGACGTACCATCCGGATAGCAATCGTGTTTCGATCATTCTCAAGGTCCCTGCGGGGCCGCGAAAGGTCCAGAACGCCGTCGCCGCGACAAGCGACTCCGGTTCGATCAAACTGAGCGGGAACGATGCCTTTACCGACAGCTATACTTCGGCAGACGGGGACGGATATGACGCCTCCGAGGCCGGTGATGGCGGCAATCTCACGACGGCAGGTGATGTCATCGTCACCGGGAGTGCGGAACTGAATGGAAACATCACCTCGGGCGGTCGCGTCGAATTCAGTAGTAATTCGATGACATTCAACGGTGACCGGGTAGAATGGGCGGACGCGTTCGACGATAAACACGGAGCGTGTTCCGGCTCCTGTTCCGACGAGCAGATCAGCTCGTTCGGAGATACCACCAATATCAACTCCCATGTCAACACACAGGTCGACGACCTATCGTCGTCGAACGACAACGGGGGAACGATAGCCGACGACGGCGTTATCGACGGTACAGAGGGAACGACGACACTGTTTGCGGGCAGCTATCACGTCGACAGGATCGACTTGAGCAGCGACGTCGAGTTCGACACGACTGGTGGAAACGTAATCATTGGCGTCGAGAACTACGTGAGCCTCAACACCGGGAACGACATCACGGTGTCCGGCCCGAATCAGGTGAAGATATATATCAAAGGCGAATCGCCCGCGACGGGTGGGAGCGCAGACGGTTATCATTTCTTCACACGGGCGAGCGAAATCAGGACAACCGGTGCGGTTAGTGAGCGGTCGACGCAAGTGTGGATCTACGGAAAAGACGACCTCCAAGCCCGGATGGAGAAGAAAGGGTCAGATAAGTCGAAAGTCACCGGCGTCATCTACGCGCCGGGGGGAAAGACCGGAACGAGCAGGTTCGAGATATGGAAAAGCGAACTCTACGGCGGTGTGGTCACGAGCGAAGTCGAACTCGAAAAAGGCGGAAGGGTCCATTTCGACCAGGCCCTCAAACAGGAGCGGACGATTCCCAAGGACACGAGCGTTGTCGCCATCACCTACCTCCACATCTCGACGAACGACGTCAACATCACGTCCAACTGAGAGCCGACACGCCCACTGCATCACTATCAAAATTAGTAGCACCTGACGTCGGTCAGTTTTCGCTGTAGCCGCCATAGAAGGCCGTTGGTAGCGACTGTTGGTCGGTCGGCCGGCAACCTTATCAGCTGTGATAACCACTGTCGAATAATGCAAGTCCCCTGGGGTCAGCAACGGGCACAATCAGCCCCGCTCGGGCTGATACTGGTCCTCAGTCTCGTCATCGTCGGTTCCAGCGTCGTTGTCAGCCTGGGAGCGACGGCGCTGGTCGATACCGAGTCCGGGCTCGACGTCTCCCGGGCGGAGACGGGGATGACCCAACTGGACTCCCAGGCGGCCCTGGTGGCGCTTGGGAACTCTGACAGCCAGCGGGTGTCTCTCGTCGGAACGGACAGGTCCTCGTACCGAATCGACGACAGTGCCGGTCGGATGACCGTCAATATCACCAACCACTCGGCTTCGCCGCCGACGACAGTCACGCTGATGGACGAGCGGCTCGGGGCGGTCATCTACGAAAACGGGAACCAGAAAGTCGCCTATCAGGGCGGCGGGGTGTGGCGGCGTTCCGACAGTGGCAGTGTCATGGTTTCACCGCCGGAGTTCTACTACCGCGACGCGACGCTGACGCTCCCACTCATCACCGTCCGTGGCGACCGGTCGCTTGGCTCACGGGCGAGCATCTCGAAGGACGGCACGACGCAGGTGTATCCCGACCAGGCGGCTGGGAACATCAATCCGCTGGATACGGGGACGGTCAACATCACCGTCCAGAGCGAGTACTACCGGTCCTGGGGGCGCTACTTCGAAGAGCGGACTGACGGCGACGCGTACTACGACCACGAAAACGACAGCGTGACGACGACGCTGGTCGTGCCGACGGGGCCGCGAGAAGTGACGAGCGCCGTCGCGGCCACGTCCGCCGGCGGAAAGATTACGCTCTCCGGCAGCGGCACTGACCCCGCTCGAACCGACAGCTACAATTCGTCTATCGGCGACTACTCGGCCTCACGGGGTTCGTTCGGAACGATCACCACAGCCGGTGACGTGTACGTGAAAGGGAACAGCAAGGTGGACGGCTCCGTTCGATCCGGTGATCGGGTCGAAGTCAAGGGGAGCGGCGTCGTCACCCGCGACGTGGAGTACTCGACCACCAAGCACATCAAGGGCACCGTTAACGGTGATGTCAGACAGATTTCAGGTGTCGAGGGAGCCGGCGCTATCGACGGCCTGGTGAACCGGCAAGTCGCCAACGCAAGTGACACCAATGACAACGGCGCGACCGGAAGCATTTCAGGGAACCAGCTTGACAGCGGCGACCAGACCCTGGACGCGGGCACGTACTATCTGGAGGATCTGACACTAAGCGGCGAGACGCTGACGGTTAACACGGGTGGTGACGACGTGACCATCGCCGTCCGGGACTACGTCTACATCGAGAACAACGGGCAGATCAAAGTCAACGGCGACGGGAAAGTCCGCCTCTACGTCAAAGGCGAAGCCACGTCCGCCAGCGGCCACCACTTCCACATCTATCGCACCGGGGATGTCGACATTGACAACGCCAACAACTCCAAGCAGTTCTGGATGTACGGTCAGTCGGACTTCGACGCCTTCATGGAAGGGGATACCGATACCCCGCAGTTCGAGGGCGTGATTTACGCACCCGCCGGCGGTGTCGGTGCCAGCACTGTTCAGATCAAGAAGGCGGAGCTGTACGGCGGCCTCGTCGCTGGGTCAGTCACGGTGGATACCGGCGGGTTGGTCCACTACGACCGGGCGCTCAGAAACGAACGAGCCGTCCCGAAGAACACGAACATCATCCGGCTGACGTACCTCCACGTCTCGAAGAACCGGATCAACGTGACCAGCGGGTAGTCGACCGGTTACTGGTCAATCTCGACTGCAATGTCGTGGTAAACGACGTATGTCCGTTGGATTCCGCCGGAGGGGGACGTGAAGTTACACCAGCCGTCGGCCCCACAGGCGAACCCTTTCCGCTCGAAGTACGACTGCCAGAGCGCCTCGCGCTGTGGGTCCGAGTCGACACTGACGTTGACGTGTTCGATGTTGCCGCTGGTGTCAGCGAACGAGATGTTGCTGTTTCGGTGGTTTGTCCGGACGAGCACCGTCGACCCGCCCAGGCTCTGCTGGCTACTGGCGGTAGTCCCGACCACGGTGATGAGCACGCGGTCGTCTGAGACGAGTATCGGCGGCGTCCGTTTCTGCACCCCACTGTCCCGGTTCGTTCGATACACTGCTCCTGCCTCGTATACGAGTTCTCGCTCCTGATTGCCGGCGTAGATGATCGGTCGTATCTCCCAGGTCCCGACATCTTTGGGGGCAGTCCCGTCGTGGACTTGCACCGATATCGTCGTGTTTTCGCCCGTCCTGAGCGAGGCTTCGCCGAGACTGACCTCCGTCGCGCGGCTCGGTGCCCCCTGTTTGTGGAGGTCCGCGATGTTATCCGAGAGAACGTCGAACGCCCGTTCGGCGTTCTCCATCTGCTCCGCGTCCCGTGCGTTCTGTAACGCCCCCAGACCGCTCACTGAGACGAGTATGATCGACGCGACGATGAGACTGAACACCAGGGCGAAGCTCAACACCTCACTTACGGCGCGGTCAGCCATCTCGCACCTCCAGTTGCCCGCTCGATTCGTCGTAGAACACGGTTATCACACCGCCGCCAGCAGTGGAATCCCCCAGGTCCGTCCGGCTCTTGAGCGAAACAGTCACCGACACGTCAGGGGATGTCGATTCGAGGGCGAGTTCATCGGCGGCGGCGTCAATCGAGACCCGGTAGGTGCTGCCACTCACCCGTTCTGGGAATGTGTGGTTCAGCCGCGCAGTCGGGTCGTTGTCAGCGGCGACCACCAGCCGGTCGATACGGGCGATGTCGGCGGCGACCTGCTGGCCGATGACTTCGAGTTCGTCCCTGATGACCTGTTCCTGCCGGCTCTCGACGAAGTTGCCGCCGGCAATGAGGAGTCCGGAGACCAGAATCGAGGCGATGGCCAGGCTCAGCGTGTAGCTCAGCGTCGTCGAGACGGCGCGGTTACGACGCATCTGGCTCACCCGGGGCCACCCGTATCTTTGCCTCGTATCGTAAGTTCGATGTGTCATAGCGGTACTGAACGGTCGCGTTGTATATCGCGGTCGTACTGAACGGCGACGCGGGCGCTGTATCGAGCGTGTAGGCCCGCTTGCTATCGCGGACAACCATCGAGTAGTTCCCTTTGATCTGATTGCCCGACTCGAACGTGATGTTGTACTCGTCGCCGACGCCGTGGGCGAACCGCCCGTCGAAGCTCCCGCCCTGGAGCGCGAGACACGGTTCGCCCTGGACTGTTCCGCCGGTCACGTCGATATGGGCGTACGGTTCCTCGATAGGGACGGCACACGTCTGTGTGCCGCTCGGTGTGTCGATTTCCACGTTGACCGTCCCGCTGGGTCCGACGTCACCCCAGACCCGCATCGTCCATTTCGGGTTGCCGCCGGTGCCGTTCGCTATGACGACGAACTCGCTTCCCGAACTGGGGAGCTGTGTCGCGTTGATGACGAACCGTCTGGTCGCGTTCGTTCCATCGCCCGGGCGCGTGACCCGCTCTCTGACCATCCAATTGGCGCTCGGTGTCGCCTCGCCGGATTCGAACAGCGACGTGTTGGTCTGGGCGATCCGTGTGCCGTAGGTCGGCGCGCCGGCGAGTGTGACGTTCACCAGCGTCCCGCTCGTGACCCGCTGGCGTTCCGTCTGTGTACTGACGGACCGGATGCTCTCACGCACACCGGTTTCGAGTGTTGTTTGGGTCGAGTGGTTGTACCTGTTAGCTGCGGTGATACCTTGCCCGACGTTCGTCTCCACCATCGCCCGCATCCCCAGCGCGTCGTTGCTCCCGGCGATCTCGCCCCGACTGGCGAGGTTCTGCGTGTAGATCGCGGAGTTGACGACCAGCGCGAGCCCGATGAACGTCACCGCCAGGGCTAACGCGGCGATGAGGATTATCTGTCCGCGTTCGTCGCCGTTCAGATGCGCCACGCGACCACCTCCACGCTGACCGTGTTGTAGACGTTCTTCCCGGTGTCGGAAACCGTGTAATCGGTCGTCGGGTCGCCGAGCCGTGTGCTGTTTCGTGTGCCGTCCTCGTCGCGCAGGTGGTCGTCGTCCATGAGCGTGATTGTATGGCTCGCACGCACCGCGTTGTCGCTCGGCTCGCCGCTGTAGATGTATCGTGTCGTGACGGTTCTCTCCTGCGTGTTCTGGAACCTGAGATACACGTTGTACGCGATCCCGCGACGGTCGAACGCGCGTTCTAACAACTCCCCGAACCGATTGTCCGGCGGCCCGTTCGTGTAGTACTCCCGACCACCGGCCGTGTTGTGGAACTGCGCCGTGCTGTTGTCCCAGTAGAGCACAGCCGGTTTCAGTGCGTCTTCTGCCGCCGCGGAGGCGAGGACGCCGTGGCCGATTGCCTGCTGCTGGTTTTCGATGTGCTGACTCGACGTGCTCGCGGACAGCGGCGTCACCGCCGTCATCTGCAGCGCGAACACCAGGCTTGCGAGTAACAGCATTCCGCTGACGATTGCTTCGAGCGTGTGTGCCTGCGCGCGCATACTACCACATCACCACGCGTACTGTGACATCCTGCCCGTTCAGCGAGACCACGCGCAGCGCAGTGACCGAGGCGTCGTTGTTTGTCGGTGGGTTCCCACCCGCAGTGAGCGTCGTTCCACAGCCAGTCCCGGCTGCGACAAGTTCCTGGTTCGCTCCATCCCAGCACAGAATTTCGTCGGCGGCTGGTGTCCCCGTCGCGTTCCCCCGGATTGTGACGTTCACGTTCTCCCGAGCCGGGTCGAGCCCGACCCGTTCCTCCGTACTCCCACCGGAGTCGTAGCCACATCCTGACGGTGGTGCGTTCCCAGCGAAGAACTCGCGCGTACAGTGTTCGTCCAGGACGTATGGCTGCTGTGGCGAACCGAGCATCCCCATTGTGAGCCCATCGGCGACTCTGTCGGTCGTGACTGTCTCCTCCTGAACCCCCGCAGAAAACGGCGACAACAGCCCAGGAATGAACAGGAAAATGAAAATTACAACGCTCAAAAAAAGGCTCATACCGATTGCGAAATCCAGTGTCGTCTGCCCGCGCCGGCACTCTTTGCTCCGGAGTGACCCGCCGACAAGCCGGTTATTAGACTGCGTCTCGTTTCTCCTACGGTTCATAAGCCTGATTCACTAAACTGAGATTACTGTAGGGATGGTATCAGGCGTTATAACCATTGTGGCCGTACTGTAACTCCGATTACCGGATTTGCACACTTTCTGGTAGGCGGACACATTACCGGTTTGAATCGAGACCGTGGGGCCGGTTCTCTATGTCCCCGTGCTTCGATGGGTTTAAGCAATCCCATCGGAAAGCAGTCATTGCACGCGAGGGCTCGTAGATCAGGGGTAGATCACTCCCTTGGCATGGGAGAGGCCCCGGGTTCAAATCCCGGCGAGTCCATCTGAGTTCTCCCCGTCAACAATCGATAGAAGGCGTGGCTCCTTTATAAAAGCCCTACACCGTTGAATGTATATCTTGCCGCTTTTACCCGCCAGAAACGCCCCTTGTAGCTTCCCACTGTTACCTCTCCAACCCCCTGACGTACCCGGGTTTTGTACAATCGAGGTCAGGAAATTAGTTTATCAGATTGGCGTAGACTGTCTCAAAAGTACGGAACCATTGAGGCGAAACCAACGACTCCACGCACGCTTGCCCCGGTTAGAACATTCGTCGGTGCGCCCAAGCGCGTATTAGGTAACCTGGTGAGGGAAATTTCTGGTTTTACGAACGGATTTAGAGTGCGGATACATTGATTGGTGTGCCAGTTGTGAGGTTGTCGAATTTCCAGGTATCATAGCTGTTGCCTGAATTCTGTAATATCAGGAGTATCAAGTCTCGGGAAACCGGGTGTATGGAAAGTAGTCCAGAATTCAGATTTATTGTCAGCTCAACTCTGACCTTTTATATACTAATTGATGAGGGTTGGAAGTTATACCCTTTCCCTGCAGTGGTTTTGCAACATAACATAGAGGTTGGTGGAGGGGGTAACTGTTCAAACACTCGAATAGTACTCCTCATCACTATCATCCGAGGGCGTTATAATCCATTCATTTACATTATCTTCAAGTTTGACCTGAAAAGCCTCAAGAATAGTTCTTAAATCACCCTCAGAATCAGTTAGTATTTGATACCTAAATTGATTATCCCCTTTGGTTCTAAATTCTCCAACTTCATCGACAAACTTTTGTGTTATGTTATCAAGCTCTTTATTTATTTCGTCAAACCGATTAAAATTCCCTCTATATACGGTTGTATTAAGTTGTGATCTATTTATTCCCTCACCGGCTATTTCATAACGCACATCTATACTTTCAGACTCTTCGTTATCTTCAGGCTTGAAATTAACAGTTTGTAAATCTGTTATATTTACAATAGCATCATTACTTTGTGTAGCTAATCCTCTTCCAGGCTCAGAATTCTCAATTAGTATTAATTTTTCTTTTATATCGGAAGTGTCTTGGTTGAGTTCCGACACCTCTGATGAGATATCTCGAAGAATTCGATTATTATCTTTCATATTAACGTCTATATCATTAAGATAGTATAATACAGTAGATAAAAATCCAACCAAAATGGTGGCACCAACACCGATTATTAATTCCTGACCGATATTCACCATTAGTTACAGAATCAAGTATTAATCCGCATGATTTAATTGCTATGGTTCAACCGTATTTGATTATATAACTCACTTTTATATTTGTCATCTCACAGCAGTCTACTCCGCTCTCACGGACTGCCTTCGATTCCCAGCTTATTACTGCAAGAAATTTAGCAGGTTTCAACTGACTCCATAAAAAAGACAGCGCTCGCATTGGCGCGATCGTCTGCTGTAACTATGCCTCTATTAAAGCTGAGGTTCCCTCATTACTCATGAAATATCGAAGCGGATTATAAGGCATCTGAGATGGAACCAGTATTGAGCATTGAAGCCGCTCTGTGACTGCTTAGACCGGGTTGACCCTTTATATACTACACACACTGCTGGTAGCATCTATTCGACCGCTGTCTTGCGATTCTTGCAACATAACATAGTGGGTGGTGGTGTGTGTGTTGTTGTAGTGTCTGGATAATAGTACTATGATAACTGTTCGGACACTGGAAGGATGTGTGTCAAGAGAGAGAACGGACAATCAATGTGCGTCTATTCAGAGTAGGGCATCGCACAGGTAGTCCTCTCGGCTTTCATAGACCGCTGGTAGCATTCATTGATTGTTCGAAGGGCAATCATCCGGGCGACGCTGAAATTGGTCTGTCGCTTACTACCATAGCAATAGGATATTTTATAATATAAACAACACAGACGTAAATATGCGGATTCCAGACTTAGATACGGATATTACCTTAGGTGAGCATCAGTCTAATGAGACGGTCACAATATCCCTTCCAAAATGGAAAGCAGCTCTATTTCATCTCTCGAAAGCATTGTTAGGACTGCTCGATAGAATTGATACTAACGAACCTTATTATGATTTTGAGGTTAAACCATCTGAAACTGAAAAGATACGAATGTTCTTTTTTGCGGGCATACTGGACCGTTCGAAGTACTATCTGCCAGCTTTAATCTTAATATCTGTGTTATTTATTCTCGACACGACGCGCTTCTACAATATCAACCCGCAAATATACGGACTTATTTTAGATATGATAGGTGCGATTGTAATTGCCTTCGGTTTGTTCCGTGGGACCTCCGGAATAGAACGAGACACGACAACACATTCTACAGGTGCGGCATACGGTGGGAGAGTTTGGAAGGACAAGGAAGAACTCTCAGCCGTAGTTCGAAACACCGTAGATGGGGTCTGGGGGACATTTTTCCTCCTCTTCGGCTTTGCCGTGCAAATAGTGGCGGTCTCGGGAATTCTATAGAATCTTCCTTTATGTACTTTTTTACACACTTGGTTGTATACCCCCGCTGTCTTGCGATTCCGCACCATAACATAGTGGAGTGGTGGTGTGTTGTTGTGTGGTGTCTGGATGATAGTACTACAACAGTCCAGAGAGAGGGTGATTAGGAGTCTACTGGGAAAGAGAGCAGACAATCAATGCGCTTCTATTTGCGATATGGTGTCACACAGGTTTGTCTGGAACTTCGATTTGGTCGTACTCGTAGTACTCAACCAAGTTGCGTAGGTTTGTCCACGTTACATCGGGCTTAAAGTCTTCCCCGAACTGTGCTTCGAACCACTCCCATGTTGGTTGCCATCCCTGTTTGAGGTGACGACATGCTACCTGTGTCCGCTCGGGGTGTGTCAACGATTTAATCCCGTCTCGTTCAGCCTGGAGTTGCAATCTCTCGGCGTCAGTCTGTGGGTTCGACCTTGCTTGCCAGATGGACTTCTCACCTTGGTCAGAGTTGCGCCCCGTCAATGAGCCGGAATTCGCTGAACCACTATTCCCCACATCATACCCCTCGTCAGACAGGAATGCAAGCGCGGCTTCCCGGTTGGCCTTTTCCCCAGTCAGCTCAGTACCTACCACTTCGGCTTGCCACGAGCTAACATTGAGAATCCGCGAGCTTCGACTCTGCCCCCCAATAATTACGAGAATATCTCCGGCAGTTGCGTCCCACTTCCGATAGTCTTGTTTCGACAGTTGAAGGGGAGCGTGTTGTTGTTCCTTCGTGAACCCACCGTTACATCCGACAGCACCGTAGAAATATGCGGGAATCATCGTGGCCCCGTTCCGCTTGTCTCTCCGGGCAAACGCACCACCTTTCACCCTCAATGCGGCAACACTTCGAGGGTTTCCCGCTCCAAACGCATACGGAGAGAACTCCTTGGTTCTGTACTGTGCCCACTTGGGAATGCCAGAGGGGTTATTTTCGGGATAATCTCCCTCGATGAGAGGCGTCTCAATTTCCCGCTCATCGGACTCCAAGTCCAGTACAGTCGCATCGAGGTCGAGGTTCGGATGAATCTCTGCGTGTGGTTCCATACTTGGAGACTGAGCCGTTGCCGTTGTTACTTCCCCTTGATGCACAAACACATCCCGAACCACCTCTGCATAGGATTCTGGCAACTCAGGATTCGAACTCGTAGCTTCCGAGATGATACGGTCGTGTTCCCACTCGGGTTCAATCGTCACTTTGGGAAGCGTTGAACTACTGTGGGTCACACCAGGGAGCCTGAACAATCGTTTCGCATAGTAGAGGCCGACGTCCAACTCCGCCCCCGTCTCCTCGCAGAATGTCTCTGCTTGCTTCTTGAGCCGCTCTCGTTGTGTCTCTCCGTGGACGAAGCGCGGGACGTGAACGTGAATAGAGCGGTTGCCAGAAAAGTAGAGCGTGCAGTTCTCGAAGGGAATACCAAGCCATTCCTCGGTGAACTCGCGGAACCAGTCAATGAGCGTCTCCGGGCCTTTCTTCAGATACTCGTCTGATTCGATGTGGATTGGATAGAGTACGCGGTCGTCGTCTTCGCAGGTATCCTGTAGCTCCTTGCCGATAGAACTGTTTCCTCTTACTTCGTATCCGTTCTCGAATTGGTCTTGCCGTTGACACTCATCGGGTGTCAGGAGGTACACCGGACTGACTGTGTTTGCTCCCTCCGGAACCGGTTCGAATATCGTTTTGAGCTTCGGGGAACGAATTGGCCCTTTGTCTTCGGGAAAGCCGTACTGAACGCAGGGAACTGCATCCCACTCAGACGGAATCGTTGTCGCGCTGTACGCAGTGCTATGTGTCTTTGTAGAAGTTGGCATGATTAAAGAGAAGGCTCTCAGCGGTTGGTTTTACTCTTCCACTCGATATACTGACGTTGTCGAGAGAAATCCGACAGTCGCAACTGGAAGGTAACGAGTCCTGCGAGATGCCTTCACTCTATTAGACGGAGTACAGCATCATAGTTCTACCGAAAAAACGCACTCAAAGAGCCTAAAGAACCGGATTTTTTAAACAAGCTTCGGGTGTCAAACCCTAGGTGTTAGATGCCGAAACCCGTTTGGAAAGACAATCTAACAGTCTGGCATCGTCTGACGAATCTGCTCCGATTTTTCCGTCTTCGAGCGCTTGTCGTAGTACTGCTTGATAGTGTCGTATCCACTGTTCACGAGGTCGGAGACGTCCTCGATAGATACGTCGTTATCGAGTAGGTACATAATCCGGCCCTTCCGAATCGAGTGGGGACTCACGCTCGATGGACACTTACTGGCAGTGTTATATGTCGTGGCTTCGCACTCGTCGGGGTCTCGGTCATGGGGACACTCTTGACCGTAGTGACAGGGGCGTGTGAGAGTGTATACGTTCCGCTGAATCGTGGTCTTCTGGGCACGGACTGACCGGCCCATCAACAGGGGTTCGCGTCCGTGCTTGTCCGTTCCGCCGGGATGGTTCATTTCGAGATAGTCCTGTACCACTTCCACGTCTTCTTTCGATAGTGGGACGTTCCGTTCACCGTGGGCTTTGTTCTTCAGTGGGGTTCCGGTATCTGGCCGGTGACGTATCTTCAGCATCGGTGGGTCTTCCACGAGGTCGTCCACATCAAGGGCGTGGATACTCCCCTGACGTGCGGCTGTTCGCCACAGGAGTAGGAACGTGACGTGGCGGAGTGAGGCGTACTCGTACTTTTTCAGGTAGTCGAGAATTATGTCGGCTGTCTCCGCCTCGATGAACTCATCCCGTGAGTCTTTACCGTCTTTCTGTGGCACGAGGCTCTCCACCTTCATCGGAAGCCCGTGAGGCACGGCTTCGATAGCCTGACAGAATCGCATGAATTTCTTGAGTGTCCACATCTGGTTTCGGAGCGTGGTGAGACTCACCTGCTTGCCCCGCCACGTTTTGAACTCTTTGAGTCGTCGTCCGGTGAGGTCGTTGAGATTCTCTATCTGGTTTTCGTGGCAGAAGTCCACGAACGGGCGGAGCGCGTACTTGTAGTTCTGTACGGTGTTCTTTGCCTGTCCTTCTTTCTGGTCTTCGAGGAAGCTCGTGACGGCTTCCTGTGGCGCGTATGGTTCGAGGCTCATGGTTGGGTGTTGACGGAGTCGTACACCCAGATAGATGCTTACAGGTTGGCACATACCCCGCGCGGAGGGCGCGAAGCGGCCGTGAGCGCAGGCCCCGGGTTCAAATCCCGGCGAGTCCATCCTTATTTTACCGTCGTAAGCAGGGAACTGGTATCTGAATAGCAGCCTTGTCCGTCTGGAGCTGATACCCGGGATTGTGTCGGCTCTAGTTCGACCATCGCAGCCACGGTTTAGTTTTAGCGCCGAATCGATAGTGTATTACAAATATAATATAATGTGAAGAGTCAGCTACCTCCGCCGGAGGCAACGCTGCTTCCGGATTGAGAACCTATAGATCAAGACTGGTAGCCTATGGTAGATGTTTCATTAAAATAATGTGGAACAGTACATTTATGTGTAATAGTTGGTATGTAATTGAGTATGTTCGAGTGGGGCAGCCGGGGGGCTGGAGACCGGGGTGTATCGCACGTTCTTGGTGTGGTGTTGTTGGCAAGCGTAGTTATCGTCGGTGCCGTGCTGATCGTGCAAGTGGGCCAGCAGACTATCGGGGACGTCAACGACGACGCGAACGTCGAGCTTGCTGAGGAAGTGATGCTGTCGGTTGACCAGAGCTTCCAGCGGTCGAACACCGACGAATCAGTCGAGATCCCCGACCGAGTGCGGTCAGACGTTGGCGTGTCGAACAAGGCGACGTACAATCTGACGCTGAACGGACGCCCGGCCTGTTCGACGGGGAACCGCTCGTTGCAGACGATGCGGTATCAGAAAAACGGACAGCAGGTCGGTTACCAGGGCGGGGGCGTGTGGCGGATGACCGACTCGGGTGCGACGATGTCGTCGCCGCCGGCGGTGAACTACGACGAAGGGGCGCTGTCGGTATCCTTTGCGAACATCTCGGGACAGCAGATCGAGGGGGGTTCGGTTTCGATCCAGTCGAACGCGACGGCCAAGCGGTCACACCAGGCGGCACTGCAGATGGCCCTGTTCACCGACGTGTCTTACGAGGACGCGCGAAGCGGTTCGATTTCGTCACCCAGTTATGAGTGCATTCCGTCGCAGGTCGCCAACGCGACGTTGATTATCGAGAACAGCAGCTACGCTCGCGCATGGGCGGACTGGGCACGGAACTCCTACGATGACAAGTATGTCAACGTGACGCCAGACACAGTTGATCGCGGCGAAACCGTCCGTATCCGCTTTGCACTCGGTGATGTGTCGAACTCGAAGTTCGCCGTCGAGAATATAACTGTGAAGCCGGACCCATCGGATCCCAGCAACGCAACCGTTTCGGCGACTGTTACCAACACTGGCGGACTGAAGGACACACAACGCATCACGTTGAAGCACAACCGTTCGGGGAGTCCGAGCGCGGTGACACAGACGGTGGCGCTTGGCGGTGGCGAAGCTACCACTGTGACCGACACGGTCGATGTCTCTGCAGCGAAACCACACAACTTCACTGTTGAGTCAGATCACGATACGGCCGCCGAGACCATCGAGTATACGAGTGTTCCCGGCACCCCATCGTTGGATATCACCGGCAACTCGATTCCGGCCAGAGCCAGATTGAATCAGGTCCCCACGGCGACAGTCACGGTCACGAATAGCGGAGAGATGACCGCGGATCAGGCGGTCGTATTCCTCGTCAACGGGTCCGTAAATGCGACGCGTAATGTGATGGTCGATCCGGGCCAGAGTCGGACCATCGACTTCGGCCCGTCGATGCCGACCCACGAGAACGGAACGTACGAACTGGGAGTCGAGACGAACGATGACACGTACTCGCAATACAGCGACGACGGGCACTACTTCGTTGTCGGCGACGCAGGTGTCTTCGAAATAGCGTCCGTTTCGCCGCCGGGCGGGCTGGAGAGTGGTGATACGGCGACCGTTGAGGCGACAATCGAAAACACCGGCGACATTCGGAAATCTGCCCCTGTTGAGGTACGTATCGAGAACGCCTCGACGGGGAGTGTCATCACGTCACAGACGACGAGCCTTACTCTTGATGGGACACGACGGGGGGTTGAGTCGGGGACCGCATCGGTCACCAGTAGCCCGATAACGGTCGCTTCGCCACAGCACTACACCTACGTTGTGGATACCCCGGACGCCACCCAATCGGGGTCCTTCGTCGTCGGTGCATCGCCGCCGCCGCTGTTCGAAATCACTACCGCGGACGTGCGAAACCCAGTCGCACCGGGCAATCAGACGAGCGTCGAGTTCACCGTCACGAACACCGGTGGAACCGAAGGGAAGCAGACGCTGCGCGTCAAGCGCAACGGCACGGCCATGGTGACAGAGACCGAACAGCTCGACCCCGGCGAGAGTGTGACGCTCAATCGGACGGTTACCGCGCCTTCCGAACCCGGGAAATACCCGGTGACGTTCTCTACGGCGAACCGTTCGCGGTGGTTGACACTGAACGTCCAACCGGACTCACTGGTCGAGGGCAACGGCTCGACGATCACTATCAAGCAGTCTGTCAACGCCTCGGTTTCGTTGAAAGGGGCGGATCTCGAAGGGTTCTGGGGCTCAAATATCACCCACTCGCCCGTGCAGATGTCGCTGTACGTCCGCAACGAGTCCGGGGCACACTCTCTCGGACTCTGGCGGGAGTACGAGGACGGCGACGTCAACGGTCCGCACGCCGAACAACGCGTTGTCTCTGACGAGCACGAGAACCCATACCACTTCTCTGCCTCGTTTGAACCCGGAACAGATATTTCGGTCTTCGCGCAGTCCTACTACTGCGACTGGCATCGACCCACTGACCCGACGATCTGGCTTGCCGGCTACCCGACGAAGTACTGTGCCGACTGGGGCGACGAGCGGATCAAGGTCAGCCAGACTCAGAACACCGAGAACCTCGTGATTCTGAACGACGGCGACGAACTCCCAGCGTTCGAACAGGCACAGTGGTACCAGCGAGACATCCGGGACACGCTCGGAAGCCGCGTGAACGACACGGGGTACCTCCAACTGGGCGACGGCGAGCGTGCGTTCCTCTACGAACTCTCGAAAAAGAACGCGGACCCGGCGAACGCTGGGGACGAAGGCGACCCGGACTACAACGACGCCGTCGTGCTGTTCACGGTCAACGCAATCGAGAAGGACGTCCAAACCGGCCCGAAATACCGGATCATCGACGTCGAAGCGCCGGCACGGGTCGACGAGACGAGCGACGCGGATGTGACGGCCGAAGTACGGAACGTGGGCGACAGCCCCGGAACGACAACCCTCGAAACCACGTTCGACGGGTCGGTGGTCGATAGCAAGTCAGCGCGGATCGAACCGGGCGAGACGACGACGGTCTCGTTCGAACTGGACACCGATAGCAAAGCGGCGGAGCGGTCCTACCAGTACGACGTGGCTCTCACCGACACTGACGAGCGCTGGCGCGGGAACATCTACGTCGGAGAACTGGACGAGCAGTTCATGCAAGTCGACTCGGTCCGAGCGCCGAATACTATCGACAGCGACGACACCGCGACGGCGACGGTCAACGTCACCAACGTCGGTGGGCAGGGTGGAACGGACACGGTTGTCCTCCGAGCGAAAAACACGGACGACCCCAGCCCGTCGTTCACCACCGTCGACTCGGAGACCATGTCGACAATACTCACCCCTGGCGACACGCGGCAGTTTACGCTCGATATGCCCACCAGCCGCGGCAACTACACCTACTACGTCGAAACGTCGAACTCCACGTCCCCGGAACAGTCGTTCTTCGTGGGGCAATCGAACTTCGTCGTCAACGACACGCAGTCAGTCAACATCGGCGCGGAGACCTACAACACCTCGGGGGTTATCGAACGCCGCGGCGGCGCGCAACGGATGACCGTCGAGGTGCAAAACAACGGAACTGTCGGCGACGAGCGGGAAGTGAGCCTCACCATCAAAAACAAAAGCGACGGGTCGACCGTTTTCGCCGGCTCCAAGATGGTCACTGCCGGGAGCGGAGATTTGACCAATACCGATCCGTACCCGGCGTGGGCGGGCTACGATGTCGATCTCGACCCCGGCTACTACACCTACGAGGTGACTGTGTACGACGAGACAGCTAGCGGCACCGAGGCCGATACCGCAACAGGCGAAATATACCTCAAGAACGTCGACGAAACCGGTGCAACTGGCAACGACTCGCCAATTACGGTTGACTCTGACACGGTGACACTCGGCGGCTAAGCGGTCGTAGCGGCACTGTTTTTTGCAGTCGCTTGTTCGTCGCCGACGTTTCACAGGGAGGGCAGCAGACGACTTCTGAGGGAGGCGACCGTTAGCGATGTCTCTCACCGGGTGTGCGGAAAGAAAAAACTGAGCTGTGTGGTGACCGAATTAGCCGAAGAGTTCGCCAAGGCCTTCGCCGCTTGCCTCGTCGTCCTCGTCGTCATCGTCGTCGCCGCCGTCGTCGGCAGCCTCTTCTTCGGCTTCTTCCTCGGCCTCGTCGGACTCGTCAGCGTCACCCTCTGCGGGTGCGGCCGCGCCGCCGCTTGCCGGCACCGGTGCCGCAGCGGCCTGGTCGACGGCCTCCTCGATGTCGACGTCCTCGAGGGCGGCGACGAGGGCCTTGACGCGGGACTCCTCGACGTCGACGCCAGCAGCGTCGAGCACGTCTGTGAGGTTGCCTTCGTTGATTTCTTCGCCCGATTCGTTCAGGATGAGTGCAGCGTATACGTATTCCATTGTTGTCGTGTGAGTTGTTAGAACATCTCTCCGAGTGCGTCGCCGGCGTCGCCGTCATCGTCGTCCTCGTCGGCCTCTTCGGCCGCGTCGGAATCGGCGTCCGCCTCGTCCTCGGATGCGGTGTCCTCGTCTTGGTCGTCAGTCGGTTCTTCGGTGGTCGCGTCGGCCTCGACGTCCTGGAGTTCCTCCGGGAGCGCCTCTTCGTCGTCGATCTGCGAGGCGAGCGCACGGACCTGTGCGTCAGCCTTGCTCACGAGGTCAGGCACGACTTCGGGGTCCTCGATGGCCGCCTGGAGCGCGAGGCTCTTGGCGTTGCCACGAGCGGACTGGAGCATCGTCGGGGCCGTCGTCGCGGTCGGGTAATCGGCGTTGACCGAGAGATTGAACGCTCGGCCGGCAGCCGCCTGGATGTCGCTCCGGTACTCGTCGACGTCGAGTTCCAGTTCCTCGGGTTCGAACAGCACGCCGTCGGCGAAGACGGCGCGAAGGTCGAGACCGACCTCCTTCGGTTCGATACCGAGTTCGTTCAGCACGTTCGCGAGTTCCTGAGAGACTTCCTCGCCGGTGTCAAGCACCGTCGAGTCAGACAGGACCTGAATGGAGCCTTCCTGGATGCGTGCGTCGGCACCCACGCTCTGGAGTTCGCCGACGAACGGACCGGGGTCGACGCCCGTGTCGCCTTCCGGAATCACGATGTCGTTCGGGGCCACCTCGCCGGCACCGATGGGTGCGGGCGTCTTGGAGGCCTCGAGTTCCTGAAACAGCGAGAACGGGTTGTCGTCGGTCCCGATGAGCCCGACCTGCCCGGTGATGTAGCTGTTGAGGTCTTCGAGTCCGTCGTCGACTTCGTCGAGCGCACGCTCGAGCAGCGTGTTCCGGGAGACGCGAAGTTCGGCGGTCCCGTGCAGGTCACGTCGCATGTCCTGCAGCTGTCGTGACGGAATCCCGGCGATGTTGACGACGCCGACGCTCTCGTAGGACTCGATCATCTCTACGATGGCGTCGACCTCTTCCTGCTTCCACTCGGGAATGGTCTCGGTCTTGCGTTCGGATTCGGCGCTCATATCAGGCCACCTCCATCGCAGGCCCCATCGTCGTCTTCACGTAGACGCTGTCGATGTTGAGCGGGCCCTTCTCGAGGTCCGCGTGCAGACGGCGGAGGATAACGTCGATGTTGTCCGAGATATCTTCGGCGGACATGTCCTCCGCGCCGACCCGCGTGTGGAACGTTCGCCGTTCCCCGCTGCGGAGCTGCACGGTGTTTTTCATGCGTTCGATGACCTCGACGACGTCGTCGTCGGGGTCGAGCGGTTCCGGCATCTTCCCACGCGGACCGAGGACGGTCCCGAGGTAGCGACCGATGTCCTGCATCAGATCCTTCTCCGCGATGAAGAAGTCAGTGTCATCGGCGAGGTCCTTGGCGGCGTCGTCGTCGCCACCCAGTTCCTCGAGTTCGTCCTCGTCGAGTACGTCGTCTGCGACTTCCTCGGCACGGAGGGCGGTTTCGCCCTCGGCGAAGACCACGATAGTGGTCTCCTGGCCGGTGCCAGCAGGAAGCACGACGGACTCGTCGACGCGGTTCGACGGGTCGTTAAGATCTAAGTCGCGCAGGTTCACAGCGAGGTCGACCGTTTCGCGGAAGTTCCGCTCAGGTGCGTCCTCGAGTGCGCGCGAGACTGCGTTCTCTATTTCCTGATCTGCCATTGTTCACCTCCGTAGTACGCCAATCGGCTTCTACGGGTCAGTGAAACAGGCGGATGCCTGTCTCGTGCGGGTAGACGCCAATGCGACACTTAAACCCGTCGAACCAGCCCAAGGACCGCTGACGGGCGTGTTTCCGGTTCTCAGGGTCCGGTCGTCAATCGGGGTCCCGCCGACAGTGCAGTGGCTCAACAGCGTCGAAAGCAAGGGAAAACACACGCCAGTCGCACAGCAGTCCGACTTACGCTTGTGCTTCGGCCGCGAACACGTCGTCGTACTCGCCCGCGTCGATGCGTTCCTTGAACTCGCGTGGGTTTTCGCCTTCGATGGTGACACCGAGGGAGGTACACGTCCCGACGACCTCCTTCGCGGCGTTCTTCAGGTCGTAGGAGAGCAGGTCGGGATGCTTCTGCTCGGCGATCTGTTTGACCTGGTCGACGGAGAGGTCAGCGACGAAGTCCTCTTGCGGTTCGCCGCTGCCGGTCTCGAAGCCGGCCTCGTCCTTGATGAGTTCGGCCGTCGGCGGGACACCGACCTCGATCTCGAAGGCGCCGTCGTCGTCGTACTCGACGGTCACAGGGACTTCGGTGCCGTCGAACGCTGCCGTCTGGTCGTTGATCTCCTGTACGACTGCCTGCACGTCCACCGGTGTCGGGCCGAGTTCCGGACCGAGTGGCGGGCCAGGGTTGGCCTCTCCACCGGGAACGAGGACTTCGATAGTTCCAGCCATACATAGTGGAATCCTCGCGGCGGTTTAAAGGATTGCGTTTCACGGATCGCCCCGTGAGGGCTCCACACGCACGAACGCTCACCGTTTGGAACCTATCGACAGAACGGCCAGCGCGACAAAGAATAAAATCGCCGCCAACTCAGGCGAACGTCACGCCGTGCCGCGCGAGGAAATCGCTTGCGTCTTTGATTTCGACCGGGGAGCCGAGTATCCGGACCTGTTCACCTTCGTGGTGAACGCTCACGGTGAACCGCTGTTCTAACTCTTCGCGGATGCCGTCGAGCGCACCGACTGGCAGCAGTATCTGTGTGCTGTCGCGGAACCGACTCGCCGCTCCCATTATCGACACATGACGGAGGGTAGCGTATAGGTGTGTCGAATTACATGAGTGTCGTTTGTCCATTCTGAACGGCAGGACGACTACGTTCACACGGACCGAGGGGAGAGCGTCGGCAAGGGAGGAAAGCCTTATTCGGTGCGAGGGGCCGACATACACCTAATGGGGCTCGAAGAGGAGATTCAGGAACTCGAAGACGAAATCGCCAGCACTCCCTACAACAAGTCTACAGAGGCCCATATCGGTCGGCTGAAGTCCAAGCTCGCGGAAAAAAAGGAGAAGCTCGAACAGCAGGCCTCTTCTGGCGGCGGCGGTGGCTACGGCGTCGAGAAGCACGGCGACGCGACCGTCGCGCTCGTCGGGTTCCCCAGCGTCGGGAAGTCGACGCTACTGAACGCCCTCACCAACGCCGAGTCCGAGACCGGCGCGTACGAGTTCACGACGCTCGATGTGTATCCCGGGATGCTCAAGTACAAGGGGGCGAACATCCAGATACTCGACGTTCCCGGACTCATCGAGGGCGCTGCCGGCGGCCGCGGTGGCGGCAAGGAAGTGCTATCCGTCGTGCGGACCGCGGACCTCATCGTCTTTCTCATCTCCGTCTTCGAGATCGACCAGTACGACCGACTCAGCGAAGAGCTGTACAAGAACAAGATCCGACTCGACCAGGATCCGCCGTGGGTCAACGTCCGGAAAAAGGGCAAGGACGGGATTTCAGTCAACACGGCCTCCGGCGTCGAACTCGACGACGAGACGGTCAAAGCCGTCCTGCGCGAGCACGGCTACGTCAACGCCGACGTGACCATCGGCGAACAGATCGACATCGACCAGCTCATCGACGGCGTGATGGACAATCGCGTCTACCTGCCCTCCCTCGTCGCCGTCAACAAGGCCGACCTCATCGAGCCCGACTACCTGCCCAAAGTCGAAGACGAACTCCGGGAGCGGGACATCGATCCCGACGAGGCAATCTTCATCAGCGCCGAGGAGGAGAAAGGGCTCGACAGCCTCAAAGAGCGCATCTGGGAGGAACTCGGCCTTATCCGGATCTACATGGACAAGCCGGGCCGGGGTGTCGACCGCGAGGAACCGCTGATACTCCGCGAGGGCGACACCGTCGACGACGCTTGCGAGAAACTCGGCGGGAGCTTCGACGAGCGGTTCCGCTTCGCCCGCGTGACCGGCCCGAGTGCCAAGCACGACGAACAGCAGGTCGGGCGCGACCACGAACTCGCGGACGAGGACATCTTACGCATTGTCGCCAACCGCTAGTGATCGTCGCGCGCCGGCCTCCGCGTGCACGCAAGTAATAATCGTCGTCGGCAGCTCACTCGGCCGTCGGAATTACGCATGGGGAAAGTAGATGCGTTCATGCGTTTGGAACCCCGCAACCAGATATGGACCGCGGTCCCCGACGCCGTCTTATCGCCGTCGTCGTTGCCGGCCTCGTCCCCTGGACAGTGGTGCTGATCGGGGCGGAACTGACGCTCGTCTTCTCGTTTGGGCTGTTCAACACGAACCCGCCAGAGCTGCTCTCGGTCTACAGCTACTTCGTCCGGTTTACCGGCGCACTCCCGCAGTTTATCGAATCGTGGGGTTCGGGCGTCCTGCTGTATGCCTTTGCCCTGGCCAACGCCGTTGCCGGTGTTGTCTGGCGCGAGGACGTTCGGCTCACCGCCCTCGCTCTCGCAGGTGCGGGCCTGTCCCAGATTCCCGTGGTTCTGGGATTCAACAGGCGACTCAACTACGTGGCTGTCCCGGTCGGTTCCATCGTCCTGCTCGCCGTCGCCTGGTGGTACTACCTGCCGGCCATCCGGGCCGACACAGCGACGAAGTGACCCGCGGTATCGAATCCGGACGGAACCACCTGTGGCGGTAGCCTTTTCGCTCGCTCGCACCATGTGCCGTGTATGTGGTCACTCGATCATACGATGATGCGCGTCGAAGACTTGGACGCGTCGCTGGACTGGTACACGACACACCTTGACTACGAAGAGAAGGGCCGCTGGGAGGCCGACACCTTCACAAACGTCTTCCTCGGTCCGGAGGGCGTGCACGAGAAGGGTGCGCTGCTCGAACTGACGTATAACCACGACGGACGCTCGTACACGATGGGCGACGCCTGGGGACACATCGCCGTCCGCTGTGACGACGTGTACGAGGCCTACGACGAACTGATGGACGCCGGCGTCGAGGACTACCGCGACCCGGACTCCTGTGGCGGCTCCTATGCTTTCGTCACAGACCCCGACGGCCACGAGATCGAGATCGTCGAGCGAGACCACGGCGCGAAGTGGTCGCTCGACCACACCATGATCCGTGTCGAGGACGCCGAACAGGCTATCGGCTGGTATACCCGAAAGCTTGGCTACGACCTGTTCCGCCGCGAGGAGTTCGACGACTTCGCGCTGTACTTCCTCAAGCCCGAGAACGCCCCCGAGGAAGCGATGTCGGTCGAACTCACCTACAACTACGACGGCCGGTCCTACGAACTCGGCGACGCCTGGGGGCATCTGGCAGTCCGAACCGACGACCTCCACGACGCGTGGGAGACGCTGATGGACCGCCACGCGGAGGACTACCGCGACCCTGAGAGCTGTGACGACCGCTACGCGTTCACCAAAGACCCAGACGGTCGCGAAATCGAAATCGTGACGAACTGACGGGACTGGTCGGGAACGCCTGTCGACCTCGATATCTATTTTCACGCAGTAAATGTCAGACTCTTGGATGTCTGGTGAGTGGCCCAAGACCCTGCAGTCATACCCTGGCGAGACTTGGTATCCCTCGTCGACACTGGGGCCTCCGTTATGTAAATCCGGGGCGTCAGACGCCCGAATGACAACCGTATGGTATGAAACACAAGCCACTTTTGAGGTACTCTAGTCGCCGGTGACGGCAGTTCTGGGTTATGAGCGTTCATGACAGTCGCATGTCCTAACCACAAAACATTTATAATAGACAGCTAACGTTATGACTGTACCCCTACCCATGGCGCCAGAAGTGAGTACACCGGTTCGGTCTACACGCGGTCACGGTGACGGCGTTCCGACCACGTGGAAAACTGCTGGGGTCGCCCGATAACACAAACTATGACAGGAAATTCAGACAAGGTTCGCAGCCTGTTCCTCACGGCGCTGATGGCCTTCTCGGTATTCGCCGGGACCGTCGCGTTCTCCGGTGGCGCAGCCGCCGCCGCGAACGTCAGTGTCGAACAGGCCGCGGAGTACAATGACGGAACAGTTGAATTAGCACTGAGCGGTCCAGTTAGCGGCGGAATCGATGCGTCAGATGTCGACGTATATATTGACGGGAACGAGAATCCCAGTAATTACGCCGACTCTGATGGTCCCTCTTCCCTCAATGCGGACGGGTCCGATGGACGTATCGAGTTTGATCTCGATCGAGACGTCCAGCCGAACCGCAACCTGACAATCAAGGTGTCTAATCTCCCAGATGGAGAAGGCAACAATGATGAGTCAATCGTTGCGGAAGACATCGATGTCTCGTCCCAGACGATTACAACAACCGGGATGAATAGCACGGATATCAACACCTTCCGTGGCGAAGTAATTGCTGTTGAAGACGAAAACGCAGACGATACCGACGGCTTCCCGTCAATCGAGGTTGATGGAGACAGTGTCGTTCTGTCTGACACGTACACGGACAACAGCGAGGTCTACACTGTCGATACAAGCGACCTCGACACTGGTGAAAGCTACACTATCGAGGTTGACGGCACTGACGAAGGAGTGTTTACTGTCAGTGACCTTGCCCTCGAAGTGAACATCGACGACGATGTCGGCGACGGCGCCAACATCGACGAGGATGACACCCTGGCAGTCAACGTCTCGACGAACCGTGGTGGCGAGCCGGCCAACGCGACGCTGTTCGACGCAGACGACGACAAGGTTGCCACGCAGATCGAGCCCCTGAAGGGTAACAGCAACGTCGTGTTCAACTTCGGCAACCAGAGCGCCGACGACAGTCCGTACTATGTCGAAGTGACGGACAACCAGACCGGCGTCTCCGCCCAATCCGCACAGATCAACGTCTCCGAGTCAGACGAGGGTGAGGCGAGCTTCGAAACGTCGACCGTTCAGGACGAAGTCGGTGACGCGGTCAACATCACTGTCCAGGTCGATAACACCGAAGACGCCGTCATCAACGTTGGTAGCGAATCCGACGACAACTACTACATCCAAGGCCAAGTCACGGACGAAGACGGTGACGGCGAAGTCACTGTTCAGTTCAACAGCTACACCGCTGGCGACCACAGTAACAGTACTGTCCTCAGCGTACCTGGTGATGATGATCTCGATGATGTCGAAGAGGGCGGCGACTACACTCGAGGCGGCCTGAATGGGGACACGCTCGAAGCAGGCTCGTACTCGATGAACGTGACTGCGGGAACCGCCCCGGACGTCACCAGTCCCGACTCGGTTGGGACGCTCCGACTCAACGAGAACTCCGTTGAAGATATCCAGACGTGGGCCGCACCGAGCGATGCCGACATCACCGACGAGGATGTCGACGTCTACGACCGCATCGGTGTGAACCTCACGCAGTCGGACAACATCGCGGCTGAAGACGTCGTCGTCCATCAGATTGAGGCATCCGGTATCGAAGGTGCCATCGAATACGAAGAGGAGGATGGCGGTGCCGGGAGTACGACGGCTGCGTTCCTGCAAGCCGTCGACGCTGACAGCAGCACCGCCAACGGTGTCGGTACTGCTGGCCTGACGCTCTACGTCAACCGAACCGACGTCGGTGCCAACGCCGACGCTGACGCGCTCCAGCTCAACAGCACCAACGTGGACGTTGTTGAGGACGCGGAGAACAACACCTACTTCGTCGCGGTTGACACGACTGACGTCACCTTCACTCAGTCCGGTCAGGACCTCGTCGACGAGGAGGACACTCGGATCAACGCGACCTTCGCCGTCAGAGAAGGTCCGCTGACCGACGACAGTTCGAGTGCCAGCGCGCTCTACAGAACGTCCGAGCGTGACGCAACCCTCAACCTCGATGATGACGGGTTCGTTACAGTCTCGGCCTCTGCAGGGCAGGAAGTGACCGGCACGACGAACGTCGCACCCGGCTCCGAACTCGAAGTCGAGATGGAGTCCGAGAACGAAGCGAACCCGTTCGTCCTCCGTCCGGAAGCTGACGTCGGACCCAACGGCACGTACACTGCCACCGCCGACTTCAGCGACTACTCAGCTGGAACGAACTTCACCGTCGAGACGCTTGACGTCGACGGTGACACTGACTTCAGCGACGAGGAGGACGGTCGCATCGTCGAAGGTGCGACCGCCACTGTGAGCATCAGTGACCAGGAATCCGACGGTAGCGAAGTCACGGTCGACAGCGCGCAGCTGTCCGAGGGTGGCTTCATCGTTATCCACGACAGCACCCTGCTGGAGGGTGAAGTCGCGGGTAGCGTCGTCGGGAACTCCGAGTACCTCGAGGCAGGCAGCCACGAGGACGTCACGATCACGCTCGACGAGCCGATGGACGAGAACTTCACGGCCATCGCGATGCCGCACCTCGACACCAACGGCAACGAAGCGTACGACTTCCCGGACGCTGACGGTCCGTACACCCAGAACGGTTCTGCCGTGACGGCCAGTGCGAACGTGACCGTCTCCGCCGAGCCGCCGGAAACCGAAACGGAACCGCCGGAAACCGAAACGGAACCGCCGGAAACCGAAACGGAACCGCCGGAAACCGAAACGGAACCGATGGACACCGAGACTGAAGCCACGACCACGGCAGCGGAAGGTCCCGGCTTCACGGCAGCCATCGCGCTCATTGCGCTCATCGCTGCTGCGCTCCTCGCCGTCCGACGCGACAACTAACCGGATTACCTCCGGTCCCTGAACACCATTCTTTCTTTCGCGCGCACGTTAGCAGTGCCAACAGTTCGCACAAAGAATACCACAGCAACTCGATGCTCGTTGCCGGAGTACTACTCCGCTCGTTTCTGAACAGCTAGTTGCTGGTCGTCAGTCGTGACTGGGTCACAGTCAAACGCTGGAGCGACGCGGTAGTAATCCAGCACCTGCCGGACATCCCCCTCAATTTCCGTCGGTGTGAGGTCGGCTTCGGCAATCGTCTCCGCCTGCTGTTCGTAGATCGCTCGTGCCGACGACGTCGGTGGGATACGAGCAGTGCCTGTTTCGCTCGTCGTGTACCGTCGATCCACCTGCATTTCGTATCGGTTCCGGTTGATAACCCACTGCGTCCCATCGGCGTGTGTTTCCACGACAACGGTCGGGAATTTCGTTATGTTCCGGTCGCCTGCAGCGTCGAGAATCAGATCGTACAGTTCCCGAGAGAGGCTCGTTTGGAGAACGTTTCGAGCAGCAAAGTCAACCTGGTCCAATAGCTCGGCGTTTACGTCCGCAAACATCTCTGCGGCTGCCTCCTCTTCGCCTTCGAGATAGAATACGTCGGTGAACTTCCCCGGATTGTTGGTTTGGGTCAGTCCCGCTGTCCCCGTGACCTGTATCGCCCGTACCTTGGCCCGTTCCTCGAAGTTCAGTTCCGCCCGAGACACGCCGGTCTGTGGCGACTCCTGAAGCTTGTCGTACAACTGCGTCATCTCTTATCTACCTCCTTCAGAATTCAGTTGTATATTACTTACTTACCAATTATTGATAGCTGAGACTGATTCACATTCGCGAAACAGAGGGGTTGGCTCGCTGGCCACGCCGGGATCACGGAACAGTTCGCTCTTCGGCGGCGAACGGCAGAACTGGATTACGCTGGAATCGGTGGGTAGAGTGCTTCTTACCCGAACTACCCATCCTTCTAGTCTTTCAACAATTCAAATAAATATCCAATCTAATAGTAAACATCTACTGTAAAACATTATTGAGTGACCATTACTTGTAATATACTTACCAGCTCTTTTCCACAAAGCATTTACCACACTTCCGGTAATGTACCGATACCCCTACCCATGACGCCAGAAGTGAGTACGCCGGTCCGGTCTACGCGTGGTCGCGGTGACCGCGTTCCGACCACGCGGAAAACTGCTGGGGTCGCCCGATAGCAAACACAAACTATGACAGATACAAACGAAAAAATCAGAAGCCTGTTCCTCACGGCGCTGATGGTCTTCTCGGTATTCGCCGGGACCATCGCGTTCTCCGGTGGCGCAGCCGCCGCCGGTGCGAACGTGGGCGTTGAGCAGGCAGTCGCATATACCGCTAACGACGGAGGAAGCAATACTCCGACAGTCGAACTGGCATTAAACGAAACAGGCGCCTCGGTAAGTAATACGGACATCACCGTCTATGTTGACGGTGATAAGAACCCTAGCAAATACGGCGTCAGCAGTGCAGGTGTCACCGACCAGCGCCTCAGTTTTGAACTCGACAATAGTGTCGATTCAAGTCGGAACCTGACAATCAAGGCTGACGTTACACGAAATACTGTAACCTCAACCCTTGTCGCTGAGGACATCGACGTGGCGTCCCAGACGATCACCACAAACAACGCCAAAAGCTCAAACAACATCAACATCTTCCGTGGTGAAGTAATCGCCATCGAGGACACCATCACTCCTAGTAGTGACCCTTCCGTCGAAATTGAGAGCAGCGACGGTGGCATTGTCGTGTCTGACAGTTACTCGACCGATAGCCAGGTATACGTTGTCGAAACGGAGGACCTTGATACCGGTCAGACGTACAACATTTCGGTTGACGGTCAGGAAGAGGAGTCCTTCACGGTCAGCGACCTCAGCCTGAACGTGAACATCGATACCGATGTCGGTGACGGTGCCAACATCGACGACACAGACAACCTTGCCGTCAACGTGTCCACCAATCGCGGTGGCCAGTTCGCGAACGCGACACTGTTCAACGCTGACGACGACAAGGTCTCCGAGAGCAACCTGAACGGCCCGAACAACCCGCAGTTCAAGAAGCTGAAAGGCAACGATAACGTTGTCTTCAACTTCAAGAACGTGAGCGCCGACGACAGTCCGTACTACGTCAGAGTGACGGACAACCAGACCGGTATCACTGCGGAATCCGACCAGATTAACGTCTCCGAATCCGACGACGGTGAGGCGAGCTTCGAAACGTCGACCGTCCAGGACGAAGTTGGTGACGTCACCAACATCACGGTCCAGGTCGACAACACCGAAGATGCCGTGATCAACGTCGGCAGCCAGAACGACGACAACTACGTCATCCAGGGTCAGCTCGAGGACGACGACGGTGACGGCGAAGTCACTGTTCAGTTCAACAGCTACACCGCTGGGACGCATACAAGTACCGGCTACGATCTTAACGGCGACGGAGATCTCGATGATACCGGCGTTAGCTACGACGAATCAACGCTTGGATTCGATGCTGACGGCAATGGAAACGTCGGTGATAGCGGTACCATCGACGAGTCAGATGTCGCGGCCGGCGGGAACACGGTCCTGTCCGTCCCCGGTGATGACGACATCGATGTCACCAAAGAAAAGGGAAGCTTCGCTGACGGTCGATACATCTTGAGTGAAGACTCGCTCGAAGCGGGTTCCTACTCAATCAACGTGACGGCCGGGACGTCCCCGGACGTCAATAGCCCTGATTCGGTCGGCACGCTCCGCCTCAACGAGAACTCTGTTGAGGGCGTGCAGACGTGGGCCGCACCGAGCGACGCCGACATCACCGACGATGATGTCGATGTCTACGACCGAATTGGTGTGAACCTCACGCAGTCCGACGACCTCGCAGCCGAAGACGTCGTTGTCCACCAGATCCAGGCATCCGGTGTCGAAGGTGCCATCGAATACGAACAGGAAGACAACAGCGCCAGTGATACGACAGCCGCGTTCCTGAATGCCGTCGACGCTGACGGAGACACCTCTGATGGTGTCGGTAACGCTGGTCTGACGCTCTACGTCAACCGGACTGACGTCGGTGCAAATGCTGATGCCGACACGCTACAGCTCAACAGCACCAACGTAGATGTTGTCGAAGATTCGGACAACAACACCTACTTCGTCGCTGTCGACACGAGCGGCGTCACATTCTCCGACTCTGGTAAGGACCTCATCGATGAGGAAGACACGAGCATCAACGCTACCTTCGCTATCAAGGACTCCAGCCCGGTGTCCGACGACAGTGCAAGTGCCAGTGCTCTCTACACAACGTCCGAGCGGAACGCGAACCTGAACCTTGACGCCGATGGTCTCGTCACGGTTTCAGCCGCTGTTGGTCAGGAAGTGACCGGCGAGACGAACGTCGCACCCGGCTCCGAGCTCGAAGTCGAGATGGAGTCCGAGAACGACGCGAACCCGTTCGTCATCCGCCCGGAAACTGATGTCGGACCGAACGGCACGTACACTGCCACGGCTGACTTCAGCGACTACTCTGCAGGCACGAACTTCACCGTCGAGACGCTCGACGTTGACGGTGGTACCGAATTCAGCGACGAGGAAGACGGCCGCATCGTCGCAGCCGACACGGCCACTGTGAGCATCAGTGACCAGGAATCCGACGGTAGCGAAGTCGTCGTCGACAGCGCGCAGCTGTCCGAGGGTGGCTTCATCGCTATCCACGCCGGTAACGCATCCGGCGACGTCGTCGGGAACTCTGAGTACCTCGAGGCAGGCAGCCACGAGGACGTCACGATCACGCTCGACGAGCCGATGGACGAGGACTTCACCGCGGTCGCGATGCCGCACCTCGACACCAACGGTAACGAAGCGTACGACTTCCCGGACGCTGATGGTCCGTACACCTCGAACGGCACGGCTGTCACGGACAGCGCGAACGTGACCATCGTCGAGGAAACGCAGACCGAAGCTCCGGACACGGAAACCGAGACCGAAGCTCCGGACACGGAAACCGAAGCTCCGGACACGGAAACCGAAGCAATGGACACCGAGACTGAAGAAGCTGAGACCACCGCCGCAGAAGGTCCCGGCTTCACGGCAGCCATCGCGCTCATCGCGCTGGTCGCCGCTGCGCTCCTCGCTGTCCGACGCGACAACTAACCGGATTACCTCCGGTCCCTGAACACCGTTCTTTCTTTCGCGCGCTACGTTGGTAGCTGCGGCGCTGCCGGTAGGTCGGTCTGACGACGACGCCGCACAGTAGCGCAACGACAAAACATATACGCCGGTTTGGCTAACGTACGAGCAATGAGAGAGACAGTCCTGCAAGCGGGCGTCGACATCGCTGGACTGTCGTTCGATCCGGTCAAAGTCTCGGAGCCACTGATGTGGCTCGTTCTCGCGGCGTTTCTGGGGAGCGTGGCTGTTGCCCAGTACGACGAGCGGCTGGCCCGTCCCGTCGGGACGGTCGGCTGGGTTCTGTTCGCAGCGTACTGGCTCGTTCTGGCCCCGCATTTCGTTCTAATACAGAAGAGCGTCGTCGAGGGCCTGGGAAGCGTCGTCGCCGTCCCCCTGTCGCTGTACACCGGCTATCTGCTCTGGAACGGCCGAGAATCATTGTTGGTGTTGACCCGGGCCATCGGCCTCATGGGCGTCATCTACGTGCCGTTCCTCACCATTGGGCCGCTCCGCCAGACCATCATTGAGATTGTCACCGAGCAGGTCGCCTTCCTCATGACCGTACTGGGCTACGACCCGGTGGTGGTCGACGGGCTCTCGCACAACGGTATCGAGATCGCCTCGAAGCAGTATCCCTACGAGAACACGTTCTGGTTCGACAGCAACGAGCGGCCGATAACGTACACCATCATTCTGGCCTGTACGGGTATCGGAAGCATCTCCATCTTCGCTGGCGGGATACTCGCCGTCGACGCACCGTGGCGGCGGAAGCTCCGCGTGCTGGTCGCGGCCGTCAGCATCATCTACGTGCTGAATCTGATTCGGAACCTCGGAATTGCACTGGCCTTTGGGCTGCAGAAGGCGCAGTTCTTCCCGGAAACGGTCATGACGGTGTTCGGTCTCAGCGACGCACAGCTCGTGTCCTACTACATCGTCGACCGAATGCTGGCGCAGTTCGGCTCTGTCATCGTTCTCGTCGGGCTTACGTGGGTGCTGATGCGGGAGCTACCGGAACTCACCGTGATCGTCGAGGACCTCCTCTTTCTGGTGACGGGCACGGAGTACGACCTCGGAACGGCGTTCGAAAAGAACCAGTCGGAGTCGAGTCCCGCGACGCCCGGTGACGACTGAACTGAGCTGCGGGAGGAACGGGCGCTATTCTAACGCTGCTCCAGCAATCGCCTCCAGCGCATCCGCTTCGAGCGGGTGGAGCGAACCGGGAATGACGAGCAGATGTAGCGGTTCGCCGAACGTCTGCGTGGCGAGGTCGTCGAGCGTATCAGCGGCTATCAGCGGGTCCGGACTGCCGGCTCTGGCCACGACAACGCCGAGTGTGTCCGGGAGCGACTCGGACAGCATGGCTGCGGCCTGGCTGGCAGTCATGTACGTGTCATCGCTCTCATCCCAGTGAGGGTCGTCGACTTTGATGTCGAGGTAGACCAGCGTGTGCAGGTTCCGGTCCCGATTGTCCTCGATGGTGGCGACGACGCTGTCCGGAACGCCGTCACCGCCGTGGGCGTCCTCGAACGGGAGCGTCGTCGCCTTCCCGAAGCGGTAGTTCTGTAGGCCGGTCAGCGAGCCAGCGGCCGTCTGGGCGGTCGTTCCGTGGATGATCCGGGTTTCGATACCGCGGTCCGCGGCCCGAAGCCGGAGGTCAGTGTGTGTCGTCGAGACCATCGTATCCCCGGCGGTACAGAAAACGACGTTTTCGCTCTCGGCGGCTGCGAGAATCGGCTCGGGGTCCTGCTCGATGCCGGCCCGGTCCCTGAGTTCGATAGTCGTCTCCAGCGCGTCTTCCAGGCTCTCGAGATCAGTACCGACCAGCCGACTCGTGTAGAACTCCGCGAACACCCGGTCGGCGTCCCGGATGGCGTCGCGGCCGGCGACCGTGACCGAGCGCTCGTCGTAGAGGCCCAGTCCGACGAATGTGAGCATATCCGGAGTGGGTCGCCATCGGGGATAAAGGGCGCGAAGCGTCAGGCTTACCGCCTGCGGTCGGAGAGTGAGAGTATGGGCGTTCCCTGCGTTCGCGTTTCCCGCGAGGCCGGCGAAGAGACGCGCCAGCGCCTCGCCGAGGCAAACCTCGTCGACGACGGCTACGACATCACGGTCGTCGACGGACAGCTGTACGTCCCCGTCACTGACCCCACAGCGGTGCCGTCGGACCTCACCGTCGTGGAGGCGGACCCGCCGGTCCGCGAAGGCCAGACGATGCCGGCGGACGGACTCGACTTCGACCCGAGCTACGAGCGCATCGGCGACGTCGCGATTGTCGACGAGGACGACGACGAGCGAGCCCGGTTGATCGCCGATGCGATCATGGACTCGGACCTGCCCGTACGAGCGGTGTTGAACCGCGCGTCGAAGATCAAGGGCGAACAGCGGGTCCGAGACTGGGCCGTACTCGCTGGCGACGGGACAGAAGTCACCCACCGGGAGTACGGCTGTACGTTCGACCTCGACCTCGCCGAGGTGTACTTCTCGCCGCGGCTGGCGACAGAGCGCCATCGGGTCGTCGAACAAGTCAGCGAGGGCGAGCGAGCTTTCGACATGTTTGCCGGCGTCGGCCCGTTCGTGGTTCCGTTCGCCAAGCGCGGGGCGACCTGCGTCGGAACGGACATCAACGAGACGGCAATCGAATACCTCCGGGCGAACGCACGGCGTAACGGCGTCGCCGACCGCGTGACGGGCATCTGCGGCGACGTACGTGAGGTTGCCGGAGAGTACGAGGGCTGGGCCGACCGCGTCGTGATGAACCTGCCCCACAGCGCCGATGAGTTTCTGGAAACCGCCGTCCGCCTGGCGGCCGACGAGTGCGTTCTTCATTACTACGACATCCAGCACGAGGACGACCTGTTCGGCCCCGGCGAGCGAGCGATTCGGGCGGCTGCGGAGCCGACCTACGACGTGACGGTCGAAACGCGCCACACCGTCCGGTCGTATGCCCCGAAGGAACACAACGTCGTTCTCGACGTTCGACTGACACGCTGAAACGAACAGTTATGTTCATTCGTCTGATGGTGGGGAATAGTAGCAGATGGAGGTGAGCGAGGATGACGACATCGACATCCACAACATCTCGCCGACAGCGTGGCGACTCCTCCGCGTCGCGGCGGGGTTCGGCCAGCGGGAGGTCGAGGTGGAAATCGACGACATCATGCAGGCACACATATCGATGCTGGAGAACAACAACCGGAGTCTCTCGGAGCAACGACTCGAAGTGTTGTTCGAACTGTACCGGTCGGAGCTGACCAACGAGCAGGTGCGCGTGCTGGTTTCGAACTTCTAACCATGACCGAACGGACATTCAATGGACGCCGAGACGGGGCGACCGACCAGCGGGGTCGGCCATGAGCTGGTCGGGCCGAACACGACCGCGGCGAACGGCAGCGGCGATCGTCGTCGCGCTCGCCTCGACGGTTGCGATAGCCGCAGCCCCGACGCCACCCGGACTCGACACCGCCGCCCAGTACGCGCTCGCGACGATGGCCTTTGCGGCGATACTCTGGGTGGCAGACGCGCTGCCGCTCCCAGTGACGGCGCTGTTGATACCGGTGTTGCTGACGGTGTTCGGGATCTACACTGAGATGGAGGCCGCGCTCTCGGGCTTTGCCGACCCGCTCATCTACCTCTTTGTGGCGGGGTTCATGCTCGCGAAGGCGCTCCAGACCCACAACATCGACCGCCGGATCGCCCTGCATCTCATTAGCTGGATGGGGCGCTCACCCCGACTGCTCATTCTGGCGATCATGGTCGCAACGGCGTTTCTCTCGATGTGGGTGTCGAACACGGCGACGACGGCGATGATGACGCCCGTCGCACTGGGTGTGCTTGCCGAGGTCGTCGGCCGAGATGTCCCTGACGGCGAGGCATCGAACATGCGAATCGCGACCTTGCTCGGAACGGCCTACGCGGCGAGCGTCGGTGGGGTTGGAACCCTCATCGGGACACCGCCTAACGTCGTCGCCGTGGCGTTTCTCGACAGGCTCATCGGCGTCGAGATATCGTTCGTGCAGTGGCTGGTCATCGGGCTTCCTATCGTCGTGTTGACCCTGCCGCTGACGTGGTACGTCCTGACGTTCTGGCTGTATCCCCCGGAGGTCGAGGACGTGAGCGGGGCAAAAGCGCAGGCGAACGCGTACCTCGAAGAGGAGGGGCCGCTCTCTCCGAGCGGTCGGCGCGCGGCGTACATCTTCGCGGCCACGGCGGGCCTGTGGATTCTCGGCGGACTCGGGTTCCTGTTCGAGGGACTTCTCCCCGGGCCGGTGTTCGTGACGCTGTTCGGCGGCGCGGGCGAAACCGTGTTCGGCCTGACGGGCCATCGCGGCGTCCTGTACCTCGTGGTGGTCGGACTGCTCGCTATCCCGGCACTCGTCCTCTCCGGCGCCGACGATTGGGAGAACCTAGTCGACATCGACTGGGGGACCATCATCTTGTTCGGCGGTGGCATCTCGCTGGCGGACGCGCTCGCCGAAACCGAGGCGACGACGTGGCTCGCACGCACTGTCTTCGACACGCTGGTCGGCGCGCCGCTGGTCCTCGTCGTGCTCGCCGTCATCGTCTTCACCGTGCTGGTGACGGAGCTGTCCTCGAACACGGCGACGACGACGATACTCGCCCCGGTCCTCATCGGCCTCGGAAGCGTACTCGCCGGAACACTCGGCGTCGAACCGGTACAGGCAGCCGTCACGCTGACCGTTACCGGGGCTATCGCGGCGAGTTTCGCGTTCGCGCTCCCCGTCGCCACCCCGCCGAACGCTATCGTCTTCGGCAGCGGCCACCTGGAGCAACGGGACATGATTCGGGCTGGTGTCGTGCTGAACGTCCTGATGACGCTCGTATTGACGGGACTCGTCCTCGTTTCCTTTGCAGTCCTGTGGCCGCGCGTCCTCTGGTAGGCCTCTTTTTTGATGTGGCTCGTTCGCAAGAGAGTACTTATAACCATTCGCACGATCTCGGCAGCACATCCTTAACATTTAATAGGGTATGTGACAACGGACCGTACAGGCCGTGTATCATTGATACACGGGCGCAAAACGACCTATGACTGGAAAACAAGACCGACGCGCGTTTCTGAAGGCGGCAGGTAGCACAGGTGTCCTCGGACTGACTGGCCTCGCTGGCTGTTCGGGTGATGGTGGCGACGGCAGTAGTGACGGGGGCGACGGAAGTGGTGGCAGTGACGGCGGCAGCGACGGCGGCTCCACCGGCGAAAGCGGCAGTGGAACGAACGTCATCACCCTTGGCGGTTCGATGAGTCTCACCGGGGACAACGCCGACCTCGGGCAGCTGTACAAGGACGCCTACGAACTGACCATCCAGCGCATCAACGAGTCCGGCGGCGTCGAGGCCGGCGACGGCAACACCTACGAACTGGAGATGGTTCTCCGGGACGACGGGACCGACGCCTCCCAGTCGAAGTCCATCTATCAGGAACTCATCGACCGCGAGGGCATCGACTACCTGCTCGGACCGTACTCTAGTACGGTGACCCTGCCCGCGAGCGCCGTGGCCGCACAGAACCAGAAACCGATGGTCGAAGGTGGCGGCGCGAGCCCGGAGATTTTCGCACAGGGCAACGAGTGGATCTTCGGCCTCCTGCCGACGGCGAACAAGTACGCCAAGAGCTACATCGATATGTGCCTCGCGCAGGACTCGGCACCGGAGTCTATCGCGATTCTTGCCGAAGACGGCACGTTCAGCCAGTCGACCGCGGAGGGCGCACGTAACAAAATCAGCAACACAGATCTGGAACTGGTCATCGACCAGACGTTCCCGTCGGACACGTCTGACCTCTCGACGAATCTCGGTAGGGTTCGGGACAGCGGCGCTGACATTCTACTACTGTGTGCCCACCAGAAGCACAACATCATCCTGGCCAACCAGATGGAGAGCCAGAACGTCAACGTCGACGCGGCGATGGGAACCGTCGGCAGCCTCAACGACTCCTTCAAGGACGAGGCCGGTGCGAACGGTGACTACATGTACGGGCCGTCCTCGTGGGCAGTCAACGCGAACTTCGACGATCCGGTGTACGGCAAGACCGGTGACTTCGTTTCGGCTATCGAGGAGAACTACGACTACACGCCGGACTACCACAGCGCGGCCGGCGAGGCGGTCATCCTCACCTATATGAACGCCTTCCAGAACGTCGACGAACTCGGCCCGACTGCGGTTCGGGACCAGATACGGCAGGCCGAGTTCTCGACGGTGTACGGCACTGTCGCCTTCGACGATAGCGGCGTCATCGACAAGAACATGCTAGTCTACCAGTGGCAGCCCGACCCTGGCCTCCAGATAACGTACCCGGAGAACGTGGCACAGTCGGAACCGATCTACCCGATGCCTGACTGGAGCGAGCGCTGAGAGCGATGGCTGCCACCCAATTCGTCGTCAACGGCCTGCTGGTCGGTGCGCTGTTCGCAGGCGTGGCGGTCGGATTCGCGCTCATCTGGGGCGTCGTCGATATCATCAACCTCGCCCACGGCGAGATGGTGATGCTCGGTGGATACACCTCCTACTGGGTGCTGACGCTGGTCACCGGGAACGCGGAGGGGTCACCACTCCTGTTTCTGGCGACCATCCCGGTCGCCATCGCCGTGCTGTTCGGCATCGGGTACGCGCTCCAGCGGACGCTGGTTTCACGGGTCATCGGAACCGACATCTTCCTCACGCTGCTGGTGACCTTCGGCGCGAGCATCGCCATCCAGCAACTGGCGATACAGGCGTGGTCGGCGAACCCGCGGTCGATTCAGGTCAGCTTCGCGGACCCGTCGATGAACCTCGCTGGCATCGTCGTCCCGAAGATGAAACTCGTCGCCTTCGCCGGCGCGCTCGTCCTCACCGCGCTCATGTACGTGTTCCTCCAGAAAACACGGACCGGACGAGCGATACGGGCCGTCTCGCAGAACCCCGAAGCCGCGGCGCTGGTCGGCATCGACGTCGAACACACCCGCGCGGTGACCTTCGGCGTCTCCTCGGCCATCGCCGGTGGTATCGGCGCGTTCATCGCCGTCATCCTGAACATCCAGCCACAGATGGGGCTCATCTACACGCTCAAGAGCTTCATCATCGTGGTGTTTGGCGGCGTCGGGAGCATCCCCGGCGCGCTCATCGGCGGCCTGTTGCTCGGGTCGGTCGAGGAACTGGTCGCCGGCTTCGCCTCCTCGCAGTGGACGCTCGCGGTGAGCTTCTCGCTGCTCATCGTCCTGCTCATCCTCAAACCGAAGGGCCTGTTCGGCCAGGGGGCTGAGCAATGAGCACGACCGACGAGGAGTCCGGTGGCGTCCTCCGGTCGATTCTCCCACCGGAACAGGTCGACCGGTTCCTCGGGACCTGTGACGACTACGGCTGGCCGCTGCTCGGTCTCGGGGCGCTGATTGCAGCTTCGTTCCCCGTTCTCGGACTGGAGGGCGGCTACTACATGACCGTCCTCACTGAGATGTTCCTGTTCGCCATCCTGGCGCTGTCCTGGGACATCGTCGGCGGACAGACCGGCTATCCCAGTTTCGGGAACATGGCCTTCTTCGGTATCGGCGCGTACGCGACGGCCATCCTGACGAAGGATTTCGCCCTCGCGTTCCCGGTCGCGTTCCTGCTGGCCGGCTTGCTCGCCGTCACCTTCGCAGCCATCATCGGCATCGTCGTGCTCCGACTCCGCGGCCACTACTTCGCCATCGCGACGCTGGGCGTCCTGCTGGTCGCCCAGCAGGTCTCCCGCATCCTCGACATCACCGGTGGCGCCAGCGGGAAGATACTGCTTGAGACGCCGTCCGCCGAGACCTTCTACTACCTGTTCCTCGGCGTTCTCGTCGTCGAGATGGGGCTCGTCTACTACCTCTCCGGGACGCGATTCGGCTTCGTTCTGAACGCCATCCGCGACGACGAGGAGAAGGCCACGGCGATGGGGTTCAACACCACCTACTACAAGACGGCCGCGTGGATGCTGGCCGGCCTGTTCACGGGCTTTGCCGGCGCGGCGTACAGTCTGTTCAACACGTTCATCGACCCCCAGACGGCCTACAACGGCGCGTGGAACGTGGAACTCATCGCGATGGCGCTGCTTGGCGGATCCGGCACCGTCGCCGGCCCGGTCATCGGCGCGTTCGGGCTCCACACCATCATCGAACTCGTTGAGACCTTCGCAGTCGGGTGGCAACTCGTCCTGCTTGGTGGAGCCGTCATCATCACGGTCATCGGCTTCCCCAAGGGCGTCGTCGGAACGCTCAGCGAATACGCCAGCCAGATGGACTACTACAAACACGGCGGCATGGCCGCCACGGACACTGACGACGGATCGGAGGTGAGTGCCGATGAGTAAGGCAACGAGCAGCCCGGCGACCGACACGGACAGCGACCGTGCGGTGCTGCGGACCGACGGTGTCACGAAGCGCTTCGGCGGCCTGACCGCCGTCGACGACGTGGACATCGAGATCCACAGTGGCGAAATCGTCGGCCTCATCGGGCCAAACGGTGCGGGCAAGTCCACGCTGTTCAACTGCATCACCGGGACGTTGACGCCCGACGAGGGGCGAGTCTACCTCCAGGGCGAGGACGTGACGGACTGGCCCGAGCACAAGATCGCGCGGGCTGGCCTGGGACGGATGTTTCAGGAGACCCGCATCTTCGGGGACATGACCGTCCGCGAGAACCTGCTGCTTGCGGCCCAGGAGGGCGGTGCTGACGTGTCCAGTCTCATGCGCCGCCCCGATAGTTCGCTGCTCGCTCGAACGGACGAACTACTGGACTACGTCGATCTCGGTGGACTCGCAGAGACCCGCGCCGGGCGGATGAGTTTCGGCCAGCAGAAGCTGCTCGAGTTCGCGATGGAGCTGATGTCGGAACCCGAAATCCTGCTGATGGACGAGCCCGCCGGCGGTATCAACCCCTCGATGCTCGAGAACCTCATCGACTACATCCGTAACGCCAACGAGGAACAGGAGTCGACAATCTTCCTCATCGAACACAACATGGACTTCGTCATGGACATCGCCGACCGCATCTACGTCCTGGCCCACGGCGAGCGCATCGCCAACGGGACGCCCGAAGAGATACAGAACGACCAGCGCGTGCTCGACGCGTACCTCGGGAGGGAGTGAGTATGGCATCCACACCAGACGCCACGAGCGAACCGACCGGGGACACGGTGCTTCGGATGGAGAACGTCACGGCCGGCTACGGCAACACCACCGTGTTGCACGACGTAAGCATCGCCGTCGAGGACGAACAGGTCGCCTGTCTCATCGGCCCGAACGGCTCCGGGAAGTCAACCCTGATGAAGAGCATCTACGGGTTCGCGGACGTCCAGTCCGGGACGGTGTCGTTCCGCGGCCAGGAGATCACTGGCCGGTCGCCCCAGCAGAACCTCGCCAACGGGATGAGTTACGTACTGCAGGACGCCAGCGTCTTCCCCGGGATGAGCGTCCACGAGAACATGCTGATGGGCGGCTACGTGTTCAACGACGACGACCGCGCTGCTGCCCGCGCCGAGGAACTGTACGAGGAGTTCCCGGTGCTCAACGACCTCCGGAGCCAGTCAGCCGGTACTCTCTCGGGCGGCCAGCGTCGTCTGCTGGAACTGGCCCGCGCGCTGATGGTCGAACCGGACGTGATGATGCTCGACGAGCCGTCTATCGGGCTCGAACCGCGGTTCATCGACGACGTGTTCGAGCGTATCGAGCAACTCAACGACCTCGGAACCACCATCCTGCTCGTTGAACAGAACGCCGAAAAGGGGCTCTCTATCGCCGACCGCGGCTTCGTGCTCGCGAGCGGCGAAATCAAGTTCACCGGCACGGGGACCGAACTGCTTAACGACGAGGAAGTCGGACGCCTGTATCTAGGAGGCTAACACATGTACACGATACTTGTTCCCGTCGACGCCGACGAAGACCGCGCCCGCGGCCAAGCTGCCTTCGTCGCGGAGCTACCGTCCGCCGACACCGATATCAAGGCCGTCATCACCCACGCACTGACCAAGGAAGAGGCGGAAGCGCCCGAGGAGCTACGCAACGTCGAGCGGATTTCGACGGTTCGCCTCGTACGTGACTACCTCGAAGACCACGAGGTCGAGGTGGAGCTGGCCGAGGGGACGCAACCGCCCGCGGACGGCATCATCGATCTGGCCGACGAGTTCGATGCCGACCAGATCGTTATGGGGTCCAGAAAGCGGTCGCCGACCGGCAAAGCAGTGTTCGGCAGCGTCTCCCAGCAAGTCCTGCTCGAGGCGGACGACCCGGTCACCGTCGTCGGCTCCCGAGCGGAGTGAGAACGTCCCTCTCGGTGGCCCCGATTCGCAATCCTTATTGCGGTTATGCGTCCAACAACTGATGTACGCGAGCGACGCGCCGGTGTAGCTCAGACTGGCAGAGCGAATCCTTCGTAAGGATTAGGCCGAGGGTTCAAATCCCTCCACCGGCTTTTTGCGAGGAACGAACGTGACGAGCGAAAGCCAATGAGGGATTTGAATCAGGGAGGAGCGTTGCTCCGACCGTGGTTCATAATCCCTCCACCGGCTTCCCTTTTCGAATGCCGTTCTGCGAGTTAGCCGCGTTCTCTACCGAAGACGACTTGTCGGCAGCCGTACGTGCTGCATCGCTGTCCCGGCGGTGCTCCGCGAGCCGGTATAAAAATCACCCTCATCAGTGATGCGATACGGCAACGGGCTGCCGGGCGGAACTTCTAGCCGTAAACGATGGTCACACAGCACGGATTACCGGCGGGGACTGCGGTGTGCCCGCGAGAGCGGCACGACGGACACACTTGCGGGCGGTCAGATGGAGTGTGGTTCTGATGGATTACAGAAACGCCTGGCATCGCGCCACCGATGAAGACGTCTGTTGCATCGCCTGCGGTGAAACGGTCGCCCGGTCGGACGCCCGAGAATACGATAAGTACGGGGACCGCTGGAACCGCGACGGCAAGTCCTTCGAGTACCTGTGCAAGCCCTGCTACCGGGAGTACTGCCACTTCGACCGGAGCGGGCTGGAAGACCGGCTTGAGTCGGCTGGTGCCGGGACCGTGAGCCGGGACGCGTTCCTCGGACGCTATCACGACCTGGCCGATGAAACGGAACAGACCCGCGCCGACGGTCGCTGAGCCGGACGGTGGGTACCCCGTCCGGCGATGGAATACCGTCTCGGGAACGGTTCAGGGCGTGATGACCGCTCGGCCGTCGATCTCCCGGTCTTCCAGTTTCTGTGCGACGGTGTTCACGTCGTCGAGGCCGTACTGGGTCGTGTGGAGGTCGACCGCACCCCGCTCGACGAGCGCGACCAGTTCCTGGAGCTCGGTGTACTGGCCGACGATGTTGCCCTGATAGGCGAACTCGCCGTTGACGAGTGCCTGCGCGGGTTCGTGGATGTGACCCCCGTAGCCGATGATGTGGTGGTCGCCGCCGGCGGCACAGATATCGGGCGCGAGCGCCGTCGTCTCGTCGGCCCCGACGAAATCGAGCACCTGCGCCGCGCCGACGCCGTCGCTGATGGCTTCGACCTCGCTGGCTACGTCTTCGCTTTCGGGGTCGATGGTGTAGTGTGCGCCGAGGTCGTCGGCGAGGTCGCGGGCGGACTGCTTGATGTCGACGGCGACGAGGTCGGCAGCACACATCGCGTCGAGACACTGGAGACCGATATGGCCGAGCCCACCGATGCCGATAACGACCGCAGTGTCGCCCGGGTTGAGTCCGTCGACGGCTTTCTTCGCCGCGTGGTAGGCTGTGATACCGGCGTCAGCGTGCGGTGCGATGTCGGCTGGATCGACGCCCTCCGGCAGCGGGATGACCGACCGGTCGCTAGTCAGTAGCTGGTCGGCGAAGCCGCCGTCGGTCGTCAGGCCGTTGAACGCGTCGTTCTCGCAGTACATTGTCTCGCCCTGTCGACACGGTCGGCAGGTGCCACAGGTCTGGACCGGATGACAGATGACCTGGTCGCCCTCGGAGACGATGTCGACGTCGTCACCCGTCTCGACGACTGTCCCGGCGTTCTCGTGACCCAGTGTCATCGGGAGGTGCTGCGGGACGTACTGCTCCCACATCCCCTCGATGATGTGATTGTCAGTCTGGCACCAGCCGGCCCCTTCGACCTCGACGACGACATCGTCCCCCGACGCGACCTGTGGTGCGTCCACCTCGTCTATCGAGAGCCCGTTCGACATGTCATGCGTGTACTCGTGGAGTCTGGCTGCGCGCATCGTTCTGTGTCCGCGCGAAACAGCAATAAACACACATTATAAAATATCGAATATATTTCCGACGACGCACTTTCCGCTATCGCACAAAGTGTCAGCCACCCGGCCAGGGCCTGTAGTCTCTGAGTCCGGGTGCAAGAAGTTATACGTGCGGGGGCGATCCCAGTTGCTCAGTCTCGGCTGGCCAGCAGTGCGGCCCCGAGCAGTGCCACGACTGCGACGGGAATCCCCATGCCCGGGCCGAAAGCCGACGACGGCGCGGGGCTGGTCGCGCGGATCGGTTCGTCGACCGGTTCGTCGGCCGCGTACTCCCAGACTGCAGTTTCGTTCTGCACGATGTCAGCGTTCGAGGACGTGATGTCGGCGGGCATCGTCAACTGGTACTCGACCGCGACGCCGTCGCCGAAGGCCACGTCGGTGTCCTCGTTCGCAGTGACGAACGTCCGGTCCTCGTACGTGACGTTGCCCCCGCTGACGTTGGTCGACACGTCACTTTCGGGGCCGGGGTTCCAGTTCGTGAACGTCATCGAAAGGGTGACGTTCTCACCCTCTAGCTCCTGTTCGTACGTGTGGTTCTCCATCCGACTGGTGTTCACGTCGGCCAGGAGATACCCCTCGACCGAGTCATAGCCCTCCTGCTGGGCCTGGCTCTGGAGGCCGTCATACACTGAGGGGGACATCTCGAGTGTCAGGTCATACTCCGAAACTGTGCCGTCGGCGGCCACTGTCGAGTCGACCGTCGCTGTCACACAGCCGGACAGGACGACGAGGGCGGCGAGACCGACTGCGGGGAGGATCCGATCCATACCTCACCGAATCGTATCAGGTGGGATAAGCCTTGTTACCGGCACCGTGACGGGTCAGTGTGTCAGGACCAGCAGCTGGTCGTCAGTCCGGACCAGACAGAAGGGCGAACCGGGGTTTCCGAAGGTGTTCGTCCGCTTCTCGCTGATGAAGAGCGTCTCGAACTCGTCGCCACAGGCCGGACAGGCGAACCCCTTCCGGTTCGACAGCGTCATCGTCCCGCGGTCGTCTTTCAGCAGTTTGAGCCCGTGGCGGTACTCGTGTACGTCGAAGCTCCCGCTGACGTCTAGCTGGTCCATGCGTGTGAAACGAGTGTCGGCCGTCTAAAACTCGTCGGCGGCTTACACCAGGTTCGCGCCCATGTAGAGCACGACGACGAGGAAGATCCAGACGATGTCGACGAAGTGCCAGTACATCGACGCCGTGGAGACGGAAGTGTGCCGTTCAGCCGAGTACTGACCGTAGTACGCGCGGACGAAGACGATGCCCAGGAGCACGGCGCCCATCGTGACGTGGAGTCCGTGGAGCCCTGTGAGGCCGTAGAATGCGGAGCCGTAGATGCCGCCACCGACGGTAAAGCCCTCGTGGACGATGAACTCGTAGTACTCGTACACCTGCCCGCCGATGAAGACGATACCAAGCAACAGCGTCGCGCCCAGGAGCTTCAGGAACCGACCCCGGTTTCCGTTCCGGAGCGCGAGGTGACTGAAGTGAAGCGTCACCGAACTGGCGACCAGGATCAGCGTGTTGATGATCACCAGCGAGCCGAACACCTCGGGCACTGCCGCCTGTGTCCAGACCTCGCCGCCGCGAACGATGAAGTAGTAGACGAAGCCAGCGCCGAAGGTGGCGATTTCGGTCCCCAGGAACAACAGCATCGCGAACTTCAGCGTCTTATCGGAGTGGTAGTCCGTGCCGCGCTCCCAGAAGTCCGAAACGAAGGCGTGGTACAGCCAACCGTAGAGGCCGACGAGGAAGATGCCGACGCTCCCGGCCATCGCGCCCGCCCCGACCGTCTGGCTGACAAGTGCGTTCTCGCCCATCGAGAGCACGAGCAGGGCTGCGCTGATGTAGATGCCCGAACCACCGATCGCCGTCACGAAGGGCCACCAGCTGGCCTCGCCGAACCCGTGGGGCCAGTCCTCCGTCGCTGGGAGGTGATGCTCCCCGTGCCCGTCGTCCGCGTGTTCATCGGAGACACTCATACTAGGGCCCTTGCGAACGGAATACTAAAAGCCCATCCAATTCCCTGCGGCGTGTTCCGCATCCAACCCGGTACCCGAGCGCGTGACGCGGCGGCGTCCCGGAAGCTACACGGGGGCGAAGGCCCAACTGCCGACGATGACATCTGGGAGGCGTCGCACGGCCGCGCTGGTGATGTGTGGGCTGGGATTGCTGGCCGCGACGGGGACGGCGAGCGCACACGGCGGCAGTCTCGCCGGCGGCGGTCGCGAATCGCTGACGATACCGACGTGGCTCTTCCTGAGTACCGGCGGTGCGGCCGTCGGCGCGTCGTTCCTGCTGGCCTCGTTCGTCACCGACCGGGCGTTCATCGAGCGCATCCACGACTGGGGGCGGCCGCTGTCGGGCGGCTTCGAGCGCATCCTGGGGCTCGCCGGCCAACTCATCGGGCTCGCCGGACTCGCCGCGGTGTTCGTCGTCGGCTTCCTCGGCCCGACGAACGCCCGGACGAATCTCGCGATACTGCTCGTCTGGGTCGGCTGGTGGGCCGGGCTGGCGATGACGACGTATCTCGTGGGCAACGCCTGGGCGACGCTCAATCCGTTCAAGACGCTCGCCGGACTCCTCTCGACGCTCGACCGCCCCTACCCCGCCCGCGTCGGGTCGTGGCCCGCCGTCGGCGGCCTGCTCGTGCTGGTGTGGCTGGAGGTCGTCAGCCCGCTCGCCGACCAGCCGCGACTGCTCGCGTCGGTCGTCGCCGGGTACGCCGTGCTGACGCTTACGGGCGCGCTCGTGTTCGGACCTGACGACTGGTTCGCACACGCCGATCCGGTGGAGCGGGTGTTCCGCTACTACGGTCGCTTTGCGCCCATCGGTCGCGACGAGGACGGACTCCGACTTCGGCTTCCCGGCATGGACCTCTCGACGCCGCGGCTGGTCGACGGCCCCGACGAGGTGGCGTTCGTGGTCGCCCTGCTGTGGGTCACGACCTACGACGGGCTGGTCACGACGCCGGCCTGGCGGGACCTGACGACGCCACTCGTCGACGCCGGCGTCCCGCCGCACCTCCTGTATCCGGTCGCGCTCGGGATCGGCTTCGCCGGCTTCCTCGGCGTGTACCGGCTCGCGGTCCGGTTCTCCCGCAACATGTCGGACACGTATCTGTCTCCGGCGGTTCTCGCACAGCGGTTCGCGCCGCCGCTCGTCGCCATCGCCGTCGGCTACCACTTCGCGCACTACCTCGGGTACTTCCTCGTGCTCGCGCCCTCGCTGGCCGTCGCGCTCGCGTCGCCGTTCGCGGATCCGGCGACGGTGCCGACCGTCGAACTGCCGGAGTGGTTCGGCGCGGTCGCGCTCACGTCGGTTATCGCCGGCCACCTGGTCGCAATCTGGGTGGCCCACGCCGCCGCATACGACCTGTTCCCCGCGCGGCTGCAGGCGATTCGGTCGCAGTACCCCTTCATCGCGGTTATGGTGTTCTACACCATGACGAGTCTCTGGGTCGTCTCCCAACCGGAGGTGGCACTCCCCCATCTATGACTGACACAGCAACCCAGACAGCGGCTGATACGGCAGCGACAAGCACCGATGACGGAGCAGCCTACGACGTCCCGGCCGACGCCACGGCCTACACCTGTGCGTACTGCGGCCGGCCGTTCGCCCGCGAGTCATGGCTCGCGCTCCACCGCGGTCTGGCCCATCCCAACGAACTCGACGACGCGGAGATCGAGGCCTTCCGGGCGGCTCACGACGACGAGGAGGAGTCGCTTTCGACGTTCCGACTCCAGGCGCTGGGCGCGCTTGTGCTCATCTACTTCGGTCTCCTGATGATCTACGCGCTCGTGTGAGCGCCACTCGGCCTGGTGACCGCACCGACAACGGGCGGGAAGCGAAGCGTTGATGGGTCGGAGGCGACCAAACAGTGGGTATGGACCTTCGCGTTATCGACAAATCCGACACGGAACTCTCTATCGAAATCGCCGGTGAGGACCACACGTTCATGAACGTCATCAAGGGGGCGCTACTGGAGACAGAAGGCGTCACGGCGGCGACCTACGACGTGAACCCGGAACAGTCCGGGGGCCAGACGGACCCGGTACTGACCATCAAAACCGAGGAGGGCGTCGACGCGCTGGCGGCCCTCGAAGACGGGACCGACGCCGTCATCGAGAAGACCGACAGTTTCACTGACGCGTTCGAAGCCGCCGCGTAACTTCTAGCAGAGCACGTACGTGACGAACACGCGTTCGTCCGGGCCGACGTGGATATCGAGACCGATCAGCCCGGCTTCCGCCCTCCGAATCCTGTCGCCCCGCTCGAGGTAGCTGTCGACGAGCGCGGTCGCCAGCGCCGTCTCGTTCTGGAACTGGTCGAGTGACTGTGGCGTTCGGTCGTAGGCCACTTCGTAGCTGACCACTGTCGGACGGTCACAGGGGAGGGGGAACCGGGAGACACCCTCCCGCGTGGGCGGCTCAGCGTTGGCGTATCGCGCGTCGACGCGGCCCTTGTTGTAGTAGGCCGCGGCGTCGTCCATGCTCGCGTTCCAAGAGACCGTCCCGCCGCCGACGCCCGACCGCCGGACGTTGTACACGTCGAGGTAGGTGTCCTCAACCCTGGCGAGCGAGAGCGAGTTGACAGTGTCACCGCTCCCAACCGGGGACGCGACCTGCGGCGGGCCAGTAGGGGTATCGGAGGCAAAGCCCGGAAGCGCGATACCGCCCACAGCAGCGAGCACGATAAGGCCCAGCAACACCGCCACGGCGGCGTAGCCGATCACGTACTTCGTCTCTACTACGTCCAGCCAGCCGGTCTTGATCTCATCGAGCGGGTCGTCCTCCGGCGGTCCCGTCCGTCGCTCGAAGTTACTCCCGCCACAGCGCTTGCACGGCGGGGAGTTCTTCTGGTGCTGGCGACCGCAGTCCAGACAGACCCATCTGGGTCCGCCCTCGACGACCTCTTCGTTGACCTGCGTCACGGCCTCCTCGAAGGAGCCGTGGCCGCAGTTGTCACACGGCGGATCGTCTTCCTCGTGGGGTTTGCCACACCATTCGCACCGCCATTTCATTGCTGATTCTCCGTGTCGGGCGGATAAAACCTGCCCGGTGTCGAGCCGCAGTGCTGCGGTTCCGGGGAGACGTTCCCCCATGGTCGCTCAGTCACAGGCTGATTCATCGGGCCGTTCGACCCCGTTGACACCTGCTGCCAGGGGCTGGGATGGGCGTGACTGCTGACAGCAAGAACGGATATCGAACGCCGAGGCGCGGGGAAAACCGAGACATCCGAGGCTACGGACGAACTTCGAAATGAAGAGATACTGACAAGTATGGGTATTTAATATTGCTACCCTAAGTCGGAGACGGCGTTACAGTCGGACCGGGATCCCCTTGCTGTCGAGATACTCCTTGGTCTCGGCGATGGAGTACTCGCCGAAGTGGAAGATGGAGGCGGCGAGGCCGGCGTCGGCACCGGCATCGACGAACACCTCTTCCATGTCCTCCGGGCCGCCACAGCCCGATGAGGCGATGACCGGCGTCGAGACGGTGTCACAGACGGCCGTCATCAGCGGGATGTCGTAGCCGTCTTTCGTCCCGTCGGCGTCGATGGAGTTGACGAACAGTTCACCGGCGCCGCGCTCCTCCGCCTCGGTGGCCCACTCGATGACATCCAGTCCGGTTCCCTCACGGCCACCCTTGACGGTGCATTCGAACCAGCAGGACTCGCCGTCGACCTCGGTGTAGTACTCGCCCTCCTCGTCGAAGCGCCGGCGGGCGTCGACGGAGATGACGATACACTGACTACCAAAGGCTGCCGCGCCCTCATTGATCAGATCGGGTTCGGCGATAGCGCCGGAGTTGATCGACACCTTGTCCGCGCCGGCTCGCAGCGTCTCCTTGATATCGGCGCGGGTTCGGATACCGCCGCCGACAGTCAGCGGGATGAACACCTCGTCGGCGACCGCCGAAACCGTATCGAGCATCGTCTCGCGCCCCTCGGCGGAGGCGGTGATGTCCAGGAAGACGAACTCGTCGGCCCCGGACTCGTTGTAGGCCTTGGCCATCTCCACCGGGTCGCCGGTGTACTCCAGGTCCTCGAAGTTGACTCCCGTGTACACCGCCGCGTCCCCGTTCTCGTCTACGTCCACGTCGATACAGGGGATGATTCGCTTCGTGAGCGTCATTTCTTGGTCGTGGCTTCGCAACAGCGCCGTTTGACCGTTTCGACTGGTGCAAGCGTGGGGCCGACTGCCCGGTGACAATCCGACAGCTACACGTACGACGCCACAGAAGCACCGCCCATGGCAGACGACCACCACGAGGAGGACCGACCGGACTACGACCCCGAACACGTCGAACTCCCCGCGCGGGAACCGCCGCTTCGGTCGACGGCCCCACAGAGCCCGTTCACGATGTCCCAGGTCGGGACGGGACTCGGCGTGCTGCTGGTCGGACTGGTAGTTACGTTCGGTATCGCACTGGCACTGGCCTGACTCTCGGGACTCTTTTCATCGCTGAGAAAGCGGACAGTTCCAGAAGCGCTCGCCGCGTCTACGCCAGTTCGTCTTCGATGACCGACCGCAGGTCGGCGATGTCCGCAGCGTCGTACTCCAGCGTCTCGTCGTTGACGGTGATATCGAGCCGGTTCGAGCCGTTTGCCTCGCCCAGTTCCGTCACCGGGGCGACGCCGTCGAAGGCCTCCCGGACCGCCGCCGGGTCGGTCGTCTCGAACACGACGCGGCCGGGCCGCTCGTTGAACAGGAGCCGCTTGTGGGTCCCGCGCTCGACCGTCTCGATGTCGACCGACGCGCCGGCGTCCGCGTGGACCATCTCCGCAAGCGCCACCGCCAGCCCGCCGTGGCTCACGTCGTGGCTCGCCAGCACGTGGTCAGCGTCGGCGACGTCGGCGATGGTTCCGATGAGTCCCGTCGCGTCCGCCGGGAGGGCTGGGAAGCGGTCGGTGCCGCCGAACAGCGCGGTGTACTCGGAGCCGCCCAGTCGCGGGTCGGCCTCGCCCTCTAGGGCGCTGTCGCCGACGACGACGAGCGTTCCCTCGCCGGACAGCGACAGCGACGGGGCGTCGTAGCCCTCCTTGACTCCCACCAGCGCGAGCGTCGGCGTCGGCGGAATCGGGCCGGTCTGGGAGTCGTTGTACAGCGAGACGTTGCCGCCGACGACCGGCACGTCGAGGTGGCTGCACATGTCCGCAAGGCCGTCGACGATGCCCTTGAAGCCGCCGTACACGTCGGGCTTCTCGGGGTTGCCGCCGTTCAGGCAATCCACCGCCGCGTGTGGCGTCGCGCCCTTCGCGGCGACGTTCGTCGCATTCTCCAGCGCGACGGCGCGTGCGCCCTCGTACGGCGCGGCGTCGGTCCAGTTGGGGTCCGCCCCAGCAGAGAACGCCAGCCCGGTGCCGGCTTCGCGGATGGCAAGCACTGCGGCGTCGTCGCCGGGCAGGACGCTCGTCCGGACCTGCACCTCGTGGTCGTACTGGCGGTACACCCACCGTTTCGAGGCGCAGTTCGGGCTGCCGACGACGCGCTCGAAGGCCTCGTCCAGCGACACCGTCGGCAGCTCACGCTCCTGTGCCGGCGGTGCCTCGCTTGGCAGGTCGTTCATCGGCGCGCCCTCGCCGAGGAACTCCGCGTCCACGTCGACGACCGTCTCGCTGTCTCGCGGGCGCTGCCCGCTCGACTTGTCCGAGACAGCTGTCTCGCTCCCCTCGAACGTACAGACGTAGTTCGTGCCCGGCTCGGTGAGTTCGCCGATGACCGAACAGCCGAGGTCGTATCGCTCGGCGAGTTCGGCCACGCGGTCGACGTTCTCCGGCGCGACCTCGTACACCATCCGCTCCTGGCTCTCTGCGAGGAGAATCTCCATGGCGTTCATGTTCGGTTCGCGCTGGTGGACGCGGTCGAGTTCGATGCGCGCGCCGAGGCCGCCCTTGGCGACCAGTTCGGACGACGCGCCACCGAGGCCGGCGGCCCCGAGATCGCGGGCCGACTCGACGAGCTCCTCGTCCAACAGCGCCTCGTTACACTCGATGAGGAGCTTCTCAGAGTACGGGTCGCCGACCTGCACGGCCGGCCGGTCCTCCGTTTCGGCGTCCTCCGCGAGGTCCTCGCTGGCGAAGGACGCGCCGCCGAGGCCGTCCCGGCCCGTCGCGTTGCCGACGAGGACGAGCTTGTTGCCGGGCTCCTGTGCTTCAGCGGTGATGGTCCGCTCGGGCTCCAACAGGCCGATACAGGAGACGTTCACGAGCGGGTTCCCCTCGTAGTCGTCGTGGAAAGCGACGCTGCCGGCGACCGTCGGGACACCGATGCAGTTCCCGTAGTGGGAGATCCCCTCGACGACGCCCTCGAAGAGATAGCGGGAGTGTTCCCGGTCGAAATCGCCGAAGTACAGACAGTCGGCCAGCGCGATGGGGTAGGCCCCCATCGACAGCGTGTCGCGGACGATCCCGCCCACGCCCGTCGCCGCCCCGTCGAACGGGTCGACGTAGGACGGGTGGTTGTGGGACTCGACGCCCATCGTGATGTACATCTCCTCGCCATCGTCGTGGGTCGGCAGGGAGACGACGGCCGCGTCGTCGCCGGGGCCGATGACGACCTGGTCGCCCTCGGAGTCGAACGCCGACAGCAGGGGGCGAGAGGAGCGATACGCGCAGTGTTCGCTCCAGAGGTTCTCGAAGAGAGCGGCCTCCGCCCGTGTCGGCTCCCGACCGATCTCCTCGACCACGAGTTCGTGGTCCGCGTCGGACAGGCTCATTACCTCTCCGTGGCCGCCCGCCGGATAAGTCCCTTTCCATGCACCCGCGTCGGCAGTACACGAACGGCGACTTCGGAGCGAGTCTCTGCTGCGGGACTCACCACTCAATTTCATGGGATAGAATCACAGATGAATACGAGCGGTTACTGATAGCGGCTGTGGGTTTTCAAGGGCTGCAATATAGCTCTTTGAGGCGGCTAAATCGAGGGATAGGCTCAATGACCCGTGGCGCACCACACCGCAACCGTTCTTTTCAAATCAGATAACCGGCCCTCGGAGTATATATAGCCGCTGGCCATACCCCAACGCAGTATGGGTGCTGCCGATGATGACTGGCTGACGCTGGAAGGGAGTACCTTCTCCGGCCGGTCCTTCTCCAGCGTGTGGGCGGTGGCGCTGGCGACGTACGGTGTCGGCGACGTGGTTACCACTATCGCCATCGTCTATTTCGTCCCGACGTTCACCGAGGCGAACCCGGCGATCAGGTGGGCGATTCAGTCGTTCGGCGGCGGCGGCTTCCTCGGACTCAAACTCCTCGTTATCTACTGCTGTCTCGGCGTGAGCATCTGGGGCGGCGTGCTCGAGGAGGACCCGCTGCTCTACTACGGCCCGCCGGCGCTCCTGACAGTGATGGGGATCGGCGTGACCGGGTTCAATCTCAATCTGCTGTTTTCCTGAGGAGCCGACGTCACGCTGTTGGACTATCCATCCGTCGCGTTGCTGGTAGTACGCCCGTCGGACTGGGTGCTAGACGGAGTTTCAGTCAGGAGCGCACTCGGCGGCGGCGAGGCACTGCCGCCGCTCTCGGTCTGAGCGGAGTCAGTTCCGTCCGGTGTCTCTGTTGGCGTCGGCTCTGTCGGGCTCGGCGTCATCTCGGTAGCGGACTGGTCGGGTTCCGGATCGCTGTTGTCGGTGAGACCGAGGGTCCCAACGCCGGCCCCGATGACGGCGAATAGAACGAGAAGTAACAGTCCCAGAAGCCGCTTGTTGTAGGTGCCGTCCGCATCCCGGAAGATGCCGGTGCCCATCTCAGAGTCCCCTCCGGCCAGCCGCGACGCCACGCTGGAAGTAACCTGATATCATCGTTTTTTGATACCTTGTTGCTTTTTGTAGTGGAGGAACCCTCCACTATCCCACCAAGCCACCGATGTCCCACCCAGTAGGCTCAGTCTACGATATGTCGCCCAGCAAACCGTATAACGTTTTCCATGTCTTCAGTTCGTCAAAACAAGCGGTTTATCGCCACGGTATTGCGGCAGTGTGATGGCCCGGACCGACCACTTATGCCAGCGATTGTATCTTCGTGAGTTCACGGAGAGCGCTCCTGTGATGACTGTATTCTGTCAGAACGGCGCGCTCTCGTCGGACGACTCGTCTTCGTCGTCCGTCCGGAGTTCGCCGGTTTGCCGGTACCGCGTTTCGAGTTGCTGGAGTTTGTCGTTGATACTCGTGCTTTGGTGGTGACCCGGGCTCACCCGGACGCGGACGAGGTCGTACTCGTGGCGGTCCGACAGCCCGTTCCAGGCTCGGAACGCGCCGACAGTCAGCGTATCGCTCTGTGGGCAGAACTCAGTCGTCGGCGTGAACTCGGCTCGCAACACGCTACTGTCGTCCGTCTCACGACCGTAGCGGAAGCCCGCATCTGGGTGCCGGTGGTCGAGGTTTAGCCGTGCGAGGTTGTACCCGAAAGTCATGTCGTACACGCCGCGCTCGTCGAACAGATCCATCGTGAGTCGGTGGAACGCGGCGTGGTCGATGCCGGTCAGTACTGCTGTCTCTGACAGGAACGGGCCGGGGTCCGGGTTGTGTTCGGGAACGAACGTCCCGTAGCTATCGAACCCGACGTCTGAGCCGCCACGGAGGCCGGAGAGAAGGCTCATACTGAACCGAACGGGCGGCAGCCATCAGGACCTACTCCCGAACGTGTTCGGGGGAACCCCCTCCACGACGCCCGACGAACGCTCAGGTGATGCCAGCAACCACACTCGACCTGCGCGAGACGCCGCCGCCGGAGCGACACTCGAAGATACACGACTCCTTCGAGGCGCTGTCCTCAGGGGAGACGCTTCGGATTATCAACGATCACGAGCCAAAGCCGCTGTTCTACGAGATGCAAGCCGAGGTCGAGGCGTTCGACGCGGCGAATTACCAGTGCGAGCAGGACGGCCCACAGAAGTACGTCGCCGACCTTCCGAAACAATGAGCGAATCTACCGCCACAGAAACCGAGCGAGCAACCCTCGACGGCGACGGGGACGGCCGGACGAGATTGTTCGACGGGGAGCCAAAGACCATCCGGTTGACGCTCGATGCGGGCGAGTCGATTCCGGCTCACAAGCATCCCGGTCGGGACATCGTGTTCCTCCTCCGTTCGGGCGCCGTGGACCTGACGCTCGGCGACGAGACGCTGTCGCTCTCACCCGGAGAGATCGTCCGGTTCGACGGTGACCAAGACATCTCCCCCGCCGCAACGGCGGACAGCGAGGCACTGCTCGTTCTGGCGGCGACGTCGGAATAGACTCGTACTGGTGGCTGTACCTTCGTGACGATTTTCGCTATCCCGTGGTAGCAACATTTGTCACGGGAGTACAACCGATAGTATCACTCGAACAGGGAGATCGCCGTTTCGATCCGCTCGTCGTCCGCACTCCTTGCCGCGTCCTGTAGACTCGCCCGGGGGACAGCGAGCAGTCGCTCGACGAGCCGTTCGCTCAGCTTCTCGACTGCCAGCCGCTGGTCAGCCGTTAGTTCGCTGTCCTGCTGTAGCTGTGACAGCGTCTGCTCGAGTTGCTCCCGCCGAATCTTCGCACCTCGGCTGTCGATACGAGCTATCGCTTCTTCGACATCAGCGGGTGACTCCGTGTTCCGACTCATCTGCGCCAGATGACAGTCACTGTGGCGTCATCGGTTTCAACACTTTCGAAGTCGTAGCCTCTGTCCTCGAGTTTCGGGTAGAGGTGCTGTGGGGTGCGGTCGTTGAACTGGACGAGGACGGTATCGTCGTCCAGCTCTGTGAGTCGCTCCAGCGTCTGCTTGAGCGGCTTCGGTGGCCCGAGCGACTGCACATCGAGGCGCTCCGTAGGCGCGTCAGTGGGTGCATCCGTCTCCGAAATCAGGGCCGCGATTTGCTCTGGGTGGTTCGACGCCATATGTTCGGGTTCGGTTGTGAGCGGGCCGACCCTTTTCCCGAACATATTCGGCCCCATTGCCAGCAGGGCCTGGCTCGTACTAGACGGTAATGAGCGGGATACCTGCCGACGTGGACGCGAACGCCGCACCGCCGATGACGATTCCGCTGCGTCATTTTATCGTCGCACTGGCGTTTCTGGTCGCCGGTGTCACCGTCGGCATCGTCGAGGGGCGGGCCGGCCATCTCGCACAGGTCCACCTTTTGCTCGCGGGATGGGTCTGTCTCACTATCATGGGGGCGCTGACGCAGTTCGTCCCGGTCTGGTGTGGCATCGAACTCCATTCTCGTCGCCTCGCTGCTGCGCAGCTACCACTCGCCGCGGTCGGGTTCGCGGGTCTGGCGGCCGGCTTCCTGACAGCGACTCCTGCCCTGTTGCCAGTCGCCGGAGCGTTCGCGGTGGTCGGGATCTGGACACTCTGTTATAATATCGGACGGACGCTTCTCGCTGCGGAGCCCGACGTAACGGCGATTCATTTCGGCTGGGCACTGGTGTTTTTCGCCCTCGTGACTGCCGCCGGGTTCGTGCTGGCGATGGACCACGCCGCCGGCGTCCTCCCGCTTCTGGGAATCGGCCGGCAGGGACTCCTGCTGGCCCACGCGACACTCGCCGTGTTCGGTGCGGTCCTGACGACCGTCGCGGGTGCACTGGCGCAGCTCGCCCCGATGTTCACCCAAGCCGACACCGGCAACATCGACGCGGCGGTCCAGCGGGCGGAGACGGCCGTCTATCCATTCGGCGTTCTTTCGCTCGCTAGCGGTCGGCTGATCGGGTCACCCGTTCTGGCCCGGTTCGGCGCGGTTCTCGTCGCTGCTGGCCTTGGCGTGGTGGCGGTACTTCTGGCGCGACAGCTTCTCGGCGCGCGTGTCGAGTGGTCACCGATGCTGACCCGATACAGCGTCGCAGCGCTATCGCTGTTTCTCTGGGCGGGACTGACGGTGTTCGCATGGTGGAACGACCCGCTGGCGTACGCCGGGCTGCTCGGTCAGCCGTCGACAGTGGTGCTCGTCGGCGGCATCGGCTTCGTCGTCCTCGGGACGCTGTATCACGTTGTCCCGTTCATCGTCTGGGTCCACCGGTACAGCGACCGCCTCGGCTTCGAGGACGTGCCCATGGTCGATGACCTGTACGATCACCGAATCGCCGCTGTGGACGGTGCTGCGCTGACTGTCGCGTACGCCCTCATCGTGAGCAATCAGTGGTTCGAGACACCGGACGGCACGGCGCTGGTCGCCGGGGCGCTCGCGTTTTTCGGGACCGTGCTGTTCGCGGGCAACCTCGTCGCCGTTCTCGTCGAACACAGCCCAGAGTCACTGCCCACACTGCTGACCGGTCGTGAGCGCACGTCCGCTGAGGATTCGTGACTTAGTTCGTCGTGGTCGGCTGGTCCGTGTACACCGAGTAGGTCAGAATAAAAAACCCAGCAGCGGTGAACAGTTCTTCGACGGTGACGCTCTGTGCCACTGGCATGCCGACGAGTTGGTGGAGGGTGCCGCCGAGTATTGCGCCCAACGTGACGAACCCGATACCGAGACAGAGTGCCCGCATCGCCGGTGCTTCGGTACGGCGGTACGCGCGGTAGGTCAGCGTCGTCAGTATTGCTCCACAGACCAGTGTGACCGTCTTCATCCCGATTAACAAAACTGCGTTCGTTCCTAACATAGCTCTGATTGACACATGCTGGTAAATATACCGTCCGTAGCGTTTCCAGCCGGTGAGAATACCACTGCCACGGCGCAGTTGCCCGCCTTGACCGAAACCGATACTCAAGAGGCGAAGATGGTGTCACGCGGGGGCGCTACGTGGCCGCTACCGAACGTACAGCGAGTACAGGATGATGCCCAGCCCGATGGCGGTCAGTGAACTCGACGTGAAGACGCTCACAGCGAGCAGTTGCTGACCGAGATACCTGCCGACGGCGATGTCGAGGACACCGCCGGCAAACGCACCGAGGGTCACCACCCCGAACCCGTAGGTGAGCCACTTGTGCTGGGGGCTTTTCGTCCTGCTGTACGCCTGATACGAGTAGTACGTTATCAGTCCACCAAGAATGAGGATCAGTGTCTTCGAGACGACGATGCCGACCTGTGAACTTGGGATGTGTACCATGATTATGTCTCCTTTCGCACCTCGGACCAGAGGTTTTCGAGCCGTTGGTCCGGCGTCCGAGCCCTGTGTGAGATATCGACGGTGAGCGACAGTTCCTCGTCGAGACTGATGACGACTTCCTCGAAGTCGATAGCGTATCGGCTCGCGTGTTGACCGTCTGACCGGACCTCGACGCCCTCGTACAGCAACGAGGACTCCGTCAGCAGTTCGAGCTTTCGGTAGGTCGTCGATAGCGGTACACCGCTCCGGTCGGATATCTCACTCGCCGTCAACGGTTCCTCCAGTACGCTGACGATAGCACGACAATCCTCGTCGTCGAGTGCGTCGAGGACCGCCTGTAACTCCGGCGTCTCCTCGTCAGCGAAGGGGTCCCGGACCATCCTTGCCCGACACTGCCCGCCCAAGACGTTTAATGTAACCGACTTAGGAGCGCTTACCGCCCGACATAGCCGACGTTTCCGCCACACAGCACGTAATATATGGGGCACTTATCTGTAACCGTTCCATCGTTCCCAGTAACTGAGAACGCTTCTGTCGGTCTGAGAACTCCCTTCGGGGGTTTATACTGTGGGATATTACGATCAGTTGCTTATGGAAGACCAGATCGGCGCACCCGGATCGGGCATCTCCCGTCGTGACTTCGTGAAAGCGTCCGGCCTCGGTGGCACGGTCGCGCTTGCGGGCTGTACCGCCCCGGGTGAGGTTCCAACCGAAGAGTCAGTCGACACCAGCACAACCCCAGCACAATCCGACAGCGACCTCCCGACCACCTCGCCGCCGGAGATCGTCAACGTCAACGAGCAGGGCGGCGAAGTGACGCTCTCCTCTGTCCCGGCCAAACACGAAGCCCATCCCGGCGAGTCGATGGGCGGCCCCGTCGAACTCCCGAAGGTGTGGGCGTTCAAAGCCGACGACGGCGAGCCGAGCGTCCCCGGGCCGATTCTCCGGACGACCGAGGGCGAGGACATGGAGGTCACCTTCGACAACACGGACGGTATGCGCCCGCACACGGTCCACTTCCACGCCGTCCAGAAGCAGTGGGAAGACGACGGCGTCCCGACGACGACGGGCATCCGCATCGACCCCGGCCAGAAACACACCTACACCATCCCCGCGAACGTGACGGGCACGCATCTCTATCACTGTCACTACCAGACCCACCGCCACATCGACATGGGGATGTACGGCATCTTCCGCGTCGATCCGAAGGGGTACGAACCGGCCGACAAGGAGTACTTCATGACGCTGAAGGAGTGGGACTCCCGGCTCAACCGCCAGATGGCTGGTATGGACGCCAGCTACGACGCTCGCAACCGCCGCCCCGACACGTTCACGATCAACGGCAAGGCGGCACCCCGGACGCTCCACCCGGAGGACGGCTCGCCGATCATCGTCGAGCAGGGCGATACGGTGCGCATCCACATGTGTAACAACGGGTACATGGACCATCCGATGCACATCCACAACCACCGCTTCCAGGTGACCCACAAGGACGGCGGGAAGATTCCGGAAGCCGCCCGCCACGACCAGGACATCACCAGCATCCCGCCCGCCGGTCGGCACACGATCGAGTTCGAGGCCGACGCCGACCCCGGCATCTATCTCGCGCACTGTCACAAGGTCAGCCACGCGATGAACGGGAACTCCTACCCCGGTGGGATGGTCACCGGCGTCGTCTACAAGGAGGCGATGGACACCGACATCTTCAAGCAGCTAATGGACTACGCCGGCTACGAAGCGTAAGACGGCGTTTCGATTGGCTAAGTGGGTTGGCCGGTCTTTTCACAGTACATCTCGGCTGAATTCGAGGCGCTGCGTTCCTCCCAATGAGCACAGGCGCGATCCGTCAGTAAATCGGATGCTGCTATACCAAACTCCCCAACTCTGTCCACTGTGACCGCTTCCGGCGGTCATGAGACGCCCAGCTGAGGCAGCCATCCTCTAGAACAGCCACCTCACCCGGATACAGTGTGCTCTTGCTTGGATATGTGCGTGTCCGGCAATAATCACGCTCCGTAACGCGAAAGTGCCGAGCAAGAACTGACCGGATCGGACTAATCCGGCAGCACTCCGCGCTGGTACCGCTCCCGACCAGCACTGTGACGGCAATAACGCTGTTTCCCGATCGATCTGAAACACCGGCGACTGGGTAGTTCCCAGTAGCTGAGAACACGCTAGCCCCGTTTTTTTGGGGGAGTCTAACAGAGGGGTATGGAAGAGTTCGACCACGAGGTAGACGCCCCGCGCGGCGCAACGAGTCGCGAGTGGGAGGTGTTCGTCCGCGAGGACACGGCGGACCCGCTCACCCACGTCGGCAGTGTCAGCGCGCCGTCCGCCGACATCGCCAGGGAGCAGGCAGCGTCGCTGTTCGCGCGGACTGCCGTCACGCTGTGGTTGTGTCCCGCCGACGAGACGCACCGCTACCAGACGGACGCTGCGACACTCGGAACGGGAAAAGCGGGGGACGACGCCACCATGAGCGTCGACGAGATGGAGTCTGAGACGCTCCGGGGTGAGAACCGATGATATCGGTCTCGAAACTGCTCTGTGACCTGGACGCCGAAGGGGACGGCCTCCGGTACGACGCGGCCAACGAGTCGACCAAACGCCAGATCCGGGACGAGAAGCAGCGCCGGCCCGTCGTCGTCTGGAACGTCACCAAGCAGTGCAACCTCTACTGTGATCACTGCTATGCTGCCGCCGACACCGAAATCGCCGACGGGGAGCTCTCGACCGCGGAGGGGAAAGCGCTGCTCGATGACCTGACCGACTACGGCGCGCCGGTGGTGCTGTTCTCCGGCGGCGAGCCGCTCGTCCGTCAGGACCTCGAAGAACTGGTCGCCTACGCGAACGAGGTCGGCGTCCGGCCGGTGCTTTCGACCAACGGGACGCTCATCACCGAGGAGCGCGCCCAGTCGCTCAAGGACGCCGGGCTGAAATACGCCGGCGTCTCCGTGGACGGCCTGCCGGAGCGAAACGACGATTTCCGCGGGGTCGACGGCGCGTTCGAGGGCGCGGTCCAGGGTATCGAGAACTGTCTCAACGCGGGACTGAAGACCGGACTCCGGTACACGATCACGGAGCGCAACGCCGCGGACCTGGAGGGTGTCGTCGACCTGCTGACCGACGTGGGCGTGGACCGCTTCTGCTTCTACCATCTGGACTACGGCGGCCGCGGGACCGAGATTGTCGACGCCGACCTCACACCCGAGGACCGCCGGCAGGCGGTGAAGCGGGTCTGTGACATGACCCGCGAGTACCACGACCGCGGCGAAGAGATCGAGACGCTACTGGTCGGGAACTACGCCGACGCGGCCTACCTCGTCGAGTACGCCCGCGAACATATGAGCGAGGCACAGGCCCAGCGGGTGTACGAGTACCTGCGGGTCAACGGCGGGGACCCGACCGGCGAACGCGTCGCCGACGTGGACTATCAGGGCAACGTCCACCTCACGCAGTTCTGGCAGGGGTACTCGCTGGGGAACGTCCGCGACCGCTCGTTCGGCGCTATCTGGGAGGACGAGTCGAACCCGCTTCTGACGGCACTCCGCAACCGCGAAGAGCACCTCACGGGGAAATGCGCCGATTGCCGCTACGCCGAGGTCTGTCGCGGCGGCTCCCGGCTCCGGGCGCTCACCGTGGAAGACGACCTGTTCGCCCCGGACCCGCAGTGTTACCTGGAAGACGAGGAGATCCACGGGTCGCCGCCGTTTGACACCGGTGAGAGCTCGATGGCCGGCGAGAGCTCTGCCGACTGAGTCGCCAGCGACCCACCCCATTTTAATCCCCGCCAAGCTGAGGGGGACCACTCATTCCCGTGTACCGGTAACTGCCACATGCGACCGTCGATTGACGGTCGTGTCGTCGGGAAACACACGCTCAGTCTCGTGGGACAGATGGGCGTTCCTTCGGGCATTCGGCCGCCATGGACACGGCGGCCGGTTTGTTCTCTGTGAGCACCGGGGCGGACCGGGGCGTTTTTGCCCTGCCCCCCGTTATCGACACCTGTGCAGTCGGTTGAGCTACACGCGCATTCGTCGCTGTCGTACGACGGCCGGGACCCAGTCGAGCTCCTCTTAGAGCAAGCCAGCGCCGTCGGTCTGGACGCGCTGGCCGTGACTGACCACGACGAAATCGACGCCAGTCTCCGGGCGGCCGAACTCGCCCCGGAGTACGGTCTCATCGGGATCACCGGGATGGAGGTCACGTGTGCCGCCGGACACGTCCTCGCCCTGGGGATTCAGGAGGCCATCCCGCCACACCTCCCGTTCGACGAGACGCTCGACCGGATACGCAACCAGGGCGGACTCGCAGTCGTCCCGCATCCGTTCCAAGAGTCCCGCCACGGCGTGCTGGAACACATCTCGAAGGCCGAACTCGCGACGGCCGATGCCATCGAAGTGTACAATTCGCGGCTGCTGACCGGACGGTCGAACCGGCAGGCCGAGCGGTTCGCCCGTCGAGAAGGGCTGCCGATGACCGCCGGGAGCGACGCCCACATCGCGGAGATGGTCGGGCAGGCAGTCACCAACGTCGGCACGGACGAGCGAACGGCCGACGCGATTCTCGACGCCATCCGCGAGGGCAAGACGACCGTCGAGGGCAAACGGACGCCGTGGCGGATCAGCTTCCGGCAGGCCGCCGGCGGGGCGAAGCGACGCGTCAAGAACGGCATCGCGGAGTTCCTTCAGTGATGCAGGGAGCCGACACAGACACCGTCGCCGCTGCCCTCGAACGCGGCGACCCGCTCCCGGGGACCGGCGGGTTCGCGGGGGAACTGGACGGGAGTCTCGTCCGCGACGTTCTCGGTCGGTACCCGCTGTTCGTGGAGCATGCTGTTTCTGACGAGCAGCGGCTCGACCCCGAGCAGTGGAGCCACGACCCGACGGCGCTGGCCGACCCACGTTCGTTCCCCGCCGGCCATATTCGGGACGATAGCGGGACCCGACAGCGGTGGTCGCTCCCGTCGCCAGAGCCGTTCGGAGACTGCGAGACGGCTATCGAGCGGGTCCGTACAGCCGTCGAGACCAGTGTCGACGCCGTGGAAACGGCTGGTCTGGCAATCGCGTTCTCCGGCGGCGTGGACTCGGCGCTGCTTGCGGCCCGGCTCGGCGTCCCGCTGTACGTCGCCGGGTTCCCGGACAGCCACGACGTCGAGGCGGCGCGGTCGGCCGCCAACCTGCTGGGAACCGAGGTCCGCGTCGTCGAACTCACACACGACGCCATCGAGCGGGCCGTTCCCGAGATCGCCCGCGCTACCGGGCGCACGAACGCGATGGCGGTCCAGATCGCGCTCCCGTTATACCTTGTTGCTGAACAGGTCGCCGCCGACGGCTTCGACCGACTGGCGCTCGGCCAGGGGGCCGACGAACTGTTCGGCGGCTACGCGAAAGTCGCCAAGGCCCCCGAGGACCCCCGGGTCGAGGCCGACACCGTCCGCGGGGCCCAGCAAGAAGTGATCGCCTCGCTCCCCGACCAGTTGGAGCGGGACGTACTCGCGCTGCGGGCCGCTGGCGTCGAACCGGTGACGCCGCTGTTACACGACCGCGTCGTCGACGCCGCGCTCCGACTGGACGGCGACCTGCTCGTCGACGGCGAGACGCGGAAAGTCGCGCTCCGAGCCGCGGCCCGCGGATCGCTCCCCGAGGAAATCGCTTCACGGGACAAGAAAGCCGCACAGTACGGCTCGCTCGCCGCCCGGGAACTCGACCGCCTGGCCCGGCAGGCCGGCTACAAGCGCCGGATGGACGACCACGTCACGCAGTACGTCGAATCGCTCGTGCAGTGAGTCGCGTCTACGCCTCGCGTACCGCTTCGATTGCTCGTTGGCCGACCTCGACGACGTCTGTCGGGAGGTCCTCGCTACGGTCCCGCAAGTCGCTAACAGAGAACCATTCCCAGTCATCGGCCGGCTGCTCGCCCGTCCCCGGCTCGATGTTGCGGCTATCCGCCCGACCGTAGAAGATGAAGTCGATGTGCTGGTGGCCGACCTCGCCCTCGGCGTTGACGTTGATGTCCTCCAGCAAGAAGTGCTGTGGCTGGGGCATCGATTTGACCGTCTCGCTCTCGATGTCCTGCTGTGACGCGATGAGATCCACGTCGAGGCCTAGTTCCTCGCGCGTCTCGCGGAGCGCGGCCTCGTGGGGGAGTTCGTCGCGGTCGATGTGGCCGCCGGCGGGCAGCCACATGTCGAGCTTACTGTGTTCGTGGAGCGCAACGCATCCCTCGCTAACGACGTAGACAGTGGCGACAAAATGCCGAGTGGTCTCCATACCGACGGCACGGCACAGTCGGTGGTTTAGGTTACGATACCGGTCAGGGGTGGATCTTGTCTTCCGCTTCCAGCAGTTCGTGGTAGCGGTTGCGGATGGTGACCTCGGAGATGTTGGCGACTTCGCTGACCTGGCTCTGGGTCACCTTCTCGTTGGTGAGCAGCGAGGCGGCGTACACCGCGGCGGCGGCGAGGCCGACCGGCGACTTTCCGGAGTGGACGCCTTCCTCCTTCGCGTTCTGGAGGAGCTGGCGGGCGCGCCGTTCGACCTCCTCGGAGAGGTCCAGGTCCGACGCGAACCGCGGGACGTAGCTCTCGGGGTCGGCCGGCTGGATTTCCAGGCTGAGTTCGCGGACGACGTAGCGGTAGGTCCGTGCGATTTCGTCTTTCTCGACGCGGGAGACGCCCGCAATCTCATCGAGCGACCGCGGCGTCCCGGCCTGGCGCGCGGCGGCGTACAGCGACGCCGTCGAGACGCCTTCGATGGAGCGGCCGGGCAGCAGGTCCTCGTCGAGCGCACGGCGGTAGATGACGCTGGCCGTCTCGCGGACGTTCTCGGGCAGTCCGAGCGCGGAGGCCATCCGGTCGATTTCACCGAGGGCCTGCTTGAGGTTGCGCTCCTTGGAGTCCCGGGTGCGGAACCGCTCGTTCCAGGTGCGCAGTCGCTGCATCTTCTCGCGCTGGCGCGAGGACAGGGAGTTGCCGTAGGCGTCCTTGTCCTGCCAGCCGATGTTGGTCGAGAGACCCTTGTCGTGCATCATGTTCGTCGTCGGCGCGCCGACTCGGGATTTCTCGTCTTTCTCCTTCGAATCGAACGCGCGCCACTCGGGACCGGGGTCGATCTCGTCCTCCTCGACGACCAGCCCACAGTCTTCACACACCGTTTCACCGCGCTCGCTGTCGGAAAGCAACGACCCGTTACACTCCGGACAGACGAGCGACTCCGACTCCTCTTCCTCCGTCTGCTCTGTCTCCGTTTCGCGCTCGTTCGAGTATCGGCGGATGCTGGTATCGGTCATTTGTTGGGGTGGACAACCGGGTATCGTACCCGAAAAACGTGTTGTAACCTATTGTTGTATCTACGGCGACTTAAAACTTTTGTCTGTTTCTGAAGTCCAATTTTCCGAAGGGGAAACAAGAATTGGCAATTCTTGTGTATTCCCTTCGTTAATTGTTAATAGTTCTAGAGGTCTCCCCAGTGTTTCGAAACGCTTACCGCGCATCCAGCACTCCGGCCCGACATGAGCGACCCCGCCGTCGATCCCGAGGAGGTCCGGCACGTCGCCGACCTCGCCCGTGTCGACCTCGCAGACGACGAGATCGAGCGGTTCACCGAGCAGCTGGGCGATATCCTCGACGCGTTCGAAGCGCTCGATGACGTCCCAGAGACAGAACGGGAGGCCGAACTCTCGAACGTGATGCGCCCCGACGAGACACGCGAAAGCCTCTCACAGGAGGAAGCGCTCCGGAACGCCAGCGACACCGAGGAAGGGCAGTTCAAAGGGCCGAAGGTGTCGTAGATGACGGAGTACAACGGCTACGTCACCGACGAGACCATCGAGGGCGCTGATGACGGCCCGCTGGCGGGCAAGACCGTCGCCGTCAAGGACAACATCTCCACCGAGGGCGTCCGGACGACCTGCGGTTCGGCGATGCTCGAAGACTACGTCCCGCCGTACGACGCAACGGTCGTCGAGCGCCTGAAAGACGCCGGTGCGACTATCCCCGGCAAGACGAACATGGACGAGTTCGGGATGGGGACGACCACCGAGACGTCGGCGTTCGGGCCCGTCGAGAACCCCGTCGCCGAGGGTCGCGTCCCGGGCGGTTCCTCCGGTGGCTCGGCCGCTGTCGTCGCTGCCGGCGACGCCGACCTTGCGTTGGGGAGCGACACCGGCGGCTCCATCCGCTGTCCAGCGGCCTTCTGTGGCGTCGTCGGCATCAAACCCACCTACGGGCTGGTCTCCCGGTACGGCCTCGTCGCCTACGCCAACAGCCTCGAACAGATCGGCCCCATCGCACCCACCGTCGAGGACGCCGCAGCACTGCTTGACGTCATCGCTGGACCGGACGAACACGACGCGACGACGCAGGAAGCGCCCGAGGCCGACGGCTCCTACGCGGCGGCCGCCGACGGCGACGTCGACGGCCTCTCCATCGGCGTCCCGACGGAACTGCTGGACGGGGCCGACGATGAAGTCGTAGAGACGTTCTGGGATGCGATGGACGACCTCGAAGCACAGGGCGCGAGCTACCACGAGGTCGAGCTTCCGAGCGTCGAACACGCCGTTGAGGCGTACTACGTCATCGCCATGTCCGAGGCCTCCTCGAACCTCGCGCGGTTCGACGGCGTCCGCTACGGACAGTCGGGCGGCTACGACGGCAACTGGAACGAGTCCTTCGCAAACGCCCGCGAGGAAGGCTTCGGCGAGGAGGTCAAGCGCCGGATTCTCCTCGGCACGTACGCTCTCTCGGCGGGCTACCACGACAAGTACTACAAGAAGGCTCAGGACGCCCGCGCGTGGGTCAAACAGGACTTCGACGAGGCGCTCGAAGACGCGGACGTGCTCGCCTCGCCGACGATGCCCGTCCCGCCGATGAAACGCGGCGAGAGCCTGGACGACCCGCTCACGATGTACCTAGCCGACGCCAACACGACGCCGGTGAACCTGGCGAACCTCCCGGCCATCTCCGTGCCAGCGGGCGAAACCGACGACAGCTTGCCCGTGGGCCTGCAGCTGGTCGGGCCGGCGTTCGGTGAACGGGAAATCATCCGGGCCGGCAGCGCGCTGGCCTGAGTTCGTACGTCGAGACACCGGCAGAGAGCCGGCCGGTCCCGCGCACCTCGTCAGGCTTTTTATACAGCGTATCGAAATACGAACGATAGTGCCAGCCTCCCACTCCACCCTCCGCCTGCGGCTGGCTGCCCTCCTGCTCGGCCTGGTCGCTTTCGACGTGATCGCCGTCCTCACGGCGTACATCTTGGCCCACATCGCCTACGGCCTGCTTCCGATGTTTGGCCTCCCGACCGGTGCGTCCTTCTGGACCCGGGGATTCCATCTCGTCCCGCTCCGGCCCGTGGTGCTGGCCGGAACGCCGCTCGTGCTGGCCCTCCAGTTCCTGTTCGGGTATCGGGTCACACTGCGCGAGGCCACCGGCGGGCCGGACCTGCCGGAGGCGTCCGAGCCGGAGACCGCCAGAGAGCGGTTCACCGCCATCAAGCGCGAACGAACGGCGGCACAGCTCCGCGAGCGGGTCGGGCGGCTGGCCCAGACGGTGGACATGGCGACCCCCGATGTGACCGTCATCGACTCGGCGACGCCGAACAGCTACGCCGCGAGCCGGCCCGGCGAGCGGACGCTGTTCGTCACGACGGCGCTCGTCGATCAACTTGCCGACGCCGAACTGGACGCCGTCCTCGCCCACGAACTCGCCCATCTGAAAAACGGCGACTCGTTCGTGATGACGGCGGCAGCGTTCCTGCCGATTGTGAGCGCACGCGCCACCCGAAGCCTCCGGACGACGATCGAAACGTCGGTGTTCACCCATTGGTTCTTCGACGGCGAGACCAGCAGAAACGCCGTCAGCGCTGCCTATTTTCACCTCCCGCTGGTCGCGTTCGCGCTCGTCGCGATACCGTTCACGGCGGCACTGTATCTCGCCAGCACGGCCTGCTACCGGCTGTTGTCCAGTGTCCGGGAGTACGCTGCCGACGCCGGCGGTGCCGCCATCTGTGGCTCCCCGGCGGCGCTCGCCAGTGCCCTCGAAACCCTGGCGGAGGACCGGCGTCCCGACACGGACATCCGGACCGCCGAGACGGGCGTCCGAGAACTCTGTGTGGTACCGTACGCGATTGCGGACGAGACGCCTGCCCCACCGGAAGGGCGTGCCGAGCGGATCGCTCACCGGTGGCACACCGTCACCGAGCGGCTGCTGCCCGGGTCACACCCGGACGTCGACGACCGCATCGCTGCACTGCAGGAGCGACAGTCCGCACTCGACCGGCGCAGTTAGTCGCCCGAAGCGGTTATCGGGCTGGTGTTTAGCCGGTTCGAGTCACTCCGATCCGACGTAGCTCCCCTGAAAAAACAGGCAGAAGCAGGCGTTACATACCGGTTTGCAGCGGTCTCCCGGTACGCTTTTTGTATCGTGTCACGAAACAGTAACTATGGCAGCCCTCCCCTCCGCCAAACTGCCGCTCCGTGCGCGATTGGTCGCCCTCATCGCGGTGCTCGTCGCCTTCGACGTGGTCGCCGTCGCGGCGGCGTACGTGCTGGCACACGTCGCCGCCGGCGTGGCACCGTTGGTCGTCTACCAGTACGAACACCTGTTCTGGTCGCTGGGGTTCGACATCGTGCCGCTCTGGCCGGTGTTGCTCGTCGGGACGCCGCTCGTGCTCGTCTGCCAGTCGGTGGTCGGCTATCGGATGACGCTCCGTGACGCCCGCGACGAGGACGCCATCCACCCGGAACCGGACAGCGTCCCCGAAATGCGTGGCAAGACCAGCCGCCACGAGACGGCCCAGCGCCTCCGGGACCGAGTCGAGCGGCTGGCGCAGATGGCGGACATGTCGCCGCCGGACGTGACAGTGCTAGACGCCGAGACGCCGAACAGTTTCGTCGCCAGCCGGCCCGGCGAGCGGACGCTGTTCGCGACGACAGCGCTCGTGGACCGACTCGACGACCGAGAACTGGACGCCGTCCTCGCCCACGAGCTCGCCCACCTGAAGAACGGCGACGCGTTCGTGATGACGGCAGCGGCGTTCCTGCCGACAGTGAGTGGCCGATTTATCCGGGCGCTCGGCGACGCGCTGCGCCACTCAGCCCTCCTGAGTTGGTTTCTCGGCGACAGCGACGAGGACGACAGTACCTGGTGCGGAAACGGCCAGTTCAGTCTCGCGGTGTTCCTGTTCGCGTTCGTCGCGGTACCGGTCACAGCGGCGCTGTATCTCGCCAGCACGGCCTGCTACCGACTCCTATCCCGGATTCGGGAGTACGCCGCCGACGCCGGCGGCGTCGCGATCTGTGGCTCTCCGGCAGCGCTCGCCAGCGCGCTTGAGCTGCTGACCGAGAATCAACGTCCGACCGACGACATCAGGACGGCCGACACCGGCGTCCGGGAGCTCTGTGTGGTCCCACACGCCATCGAAAACGAATCTACTGACCCGCCGGGCGGACGCGGCGACCGGATCGCCAAGCGGTGGCGCGCAGTCACCGAACGGGCGTTGCCCGGGTCGCATCCGGATGTCGAGGACCGCATCGCCGCCCTGCAAGAGCGACAGTCCGCGCTCGATCAACGCGGGCAGTCGTGACGAAGGGGTACAGTTTACCCGCCGGCGGCCCGAGAGAGCGTATGAGTGACGACGCAGACGGCCGATTGAGCTGGTTCCACTGGCCGACGGTCCTGAAGGGACTGGCACTGGGAATCGGGGCCGGCCTGATACTGGCCGTTTCACTGGGGGACTTCTATCTCGGGATACTGCTTGGAACGCTCAACGGGCTAGCCTTCGGTATCGGCTGGTCACACTCGCGGGCCTGAGTTGCGCGAATCAAACGCTGCGTGGGTGACGGCTACAGCACGCTGTCGTATACGTCGGCCAGTTTGTCGATGGCGTGTTCGACGCTGATCACATCTCGCCGGGCAAGACAGCGCTCCCGAAGCCGCTCGCGCTCGTCGAGGACACGCTCGATAGCCCGACGGAAGCCGTCGATATCGCCCTCATCGTATGAGTAGCCGGTTTCACCGTCCTCGATTGTGTCGCTGAGGGCGCCAGCGTTGACGCCGGCGACGGGCGTTCCACAGCAGTTGGCCTCAAGAGCGACCAGCCCCTGCGTCTCGACGGGGCTGGGGAACGCGAACACGTCTATGGTCGAGTACAGCTCGGGGAGTTCAGCGCGGTCGAGAAAGCCGAGAAACCGCACGTCGACGTCGCTGCGTTCGGCCGTGGTTTCGAGCGACTCACGGGCCGGTCCGTCGCCGCCGAGTACGACAGTCACGTCCAGCCCCTCGCAGGCGGTGATGATGTCTTCGAGGCACTTCTCGTAGCCGTGGCGGCCGGTGTAGCCGACGATAGGGCTATCGGGGAGGTCGTAGCGATCCCGGAAGTCGGCCGTATCGACCGGTTCGAACACGGTCGTGTCGACGCCGTTCGGGACGACCGTCACCGTCGTGTCGAGGCCGATAGACTCCCGGAGGTGGGTCGCTGCGCGTTCGCCCGGCGCGATGACGGTGTCGGCACGGCCCAGGAACCAGCGTTCGTAGCTCTCGGCGCTGGAGCGAACCGCTGACTCGACAGCGCCGTTGAAGGAGACGTACTCGGCGTACTCGCTCGTCGGCGTGTGATACGACGCGACGAACGGGATATCGAGTTTGCCCGCGAGTCGCTGGCCGGCCATCCCGAGGCTGAAGGGAGTGTGGGCGTGGACCAGTTCGGCGTCACGGACGCCTTTCGGTATCCGTGGCATCCCCAGGCGAAACCCCTCGTAGAAGGGAAACGGGAGGCTCCGGACCGGATACTCGTTCTCGGACGAATCGTAGTCGCTTTTCGGATAGACCACGTCCATGCGACCGCCGCGGTCGCGCCAGCGGTCCCGCCACGTCTGGACCGTGTAGGTCACCCCATTGACGGTCGGCAGGTACGTGTCGGTGAACGTCGCGACGTGCGGCAGTGCCATCGCCGCGGCGTAGCAGGACCAGGGCTTAAACCGTTGCCATTGGCAAGCCACCCGTCAGACGGCTGTCACTCGCCAGCGGGTGCCAGAGTCCTTTTCAGGGACCGTGGTAGATTTGAGGTAATGGATCGGGACGGCTGGCTGTACGCCTGGGCAATCGCATCGGTCGCGCTGGGCGCGGGCTCGCTGCTCGTTCCGCTGTATTTCGTCGCTATCGGGGGCGAGACGTTCATGCTAGGCGTCCTCGCCGGGGTGGCCGCCGCCGCGGGTGCGCCGGGGGCACTCATTTTCGGACGCGTCGCCGACAAAACGGGGAAGCGGCGGTCGCTCGTCCTCCTCGCACTGGGGCTGGCGACCCTCGCGCTGGTGCTCGTCTCGCTCACCGAACAGCCGTGGCTGGTCATCGTCGGTAACGGCCTGCTGTGGTTCGCGGCCGGCGCTGCCGCGCCGGTGCTGACGCTGCTCGTCACCGCCGGAACCGTCGAGCGGGACTGGCCGGCCCGGTTCGCCGTCCTGAACCGCTACCAGGGCTGGGGCTGGGCCGGCGGGTTAGTCCTCGGTCTCGTGTGGACGGCGCTGCTCTCCGGACCACTCGGAGAGATTGCCGCCCAGCAGTCGCTGCTGTGGCTGTGTGCGGCCGCCGTCGGCCTGTCGGCGTTCCTCGGGGCGAAGTGGCTGCCGTCCGACCCCGACGAACTCGACCGGCCGCGGGCCAGTCGGATGGCGCGGGCCATCGCCCGGTCGCGTCGGCTCCCGGTCCGGAGCGCGACGTTCCCGGTCGGTCAAGGGCGGCTGTACTGGCTCACGCGGTCGATACACCCTCGCGAAGTCGCGGCCAGGTTCTCCCCCTCCTTGACCATCTACTTCGGGGCCGTCGTGGCCTTTTTTGTCGGCTTCGGCGTGTTCTGGGGACCGTTGCCGCTGTATCTCTCGCGGACGCTCGGCTACGAGTCCGGCGTCGTCTTCGCGCTGTATCTCGTCTCTAGCGTCGGCTCGGCGCTGTGGTACGACCGCGCTGGCGCACTCGCCGAACGCTACAGCCCGAGCGGGCTCCAGGTCGGGGGCCTGCTGGCCCGCGCCGCGCTTCATCCGGTTGTCGCCGTCGTGGGGCTCCTGCTGTCTGCGACGCTCGTGGGAACAATCCTCAACGGAATCGTGTTCGTCCTCATCGGCGTCGCCTGGGCCGTCATCGCCGTCACCGCGGCCAGCGTCGTCACCCAGCTCGCGCCGCCGGCGATTCGCGGCGAGGCGCTCGGGCTCTACACCGCTATCTCCGGGCTGGCAAGCGGCGTCGGGTCGATACTCGGCGGCTGGCTCGGCGGCTACGACTTCCTGCTGGCGTTCGGTGTCGCGGGCGGGCTGGTGCTGGTCGGCGCGGCACTGGTCGCGGTCGTCTGGCGGCGCTCGCCAGCGGTGTCGGTCGACAGCGAGCCGCTATCGGCATAACAATCGTCGGCTTCGAACGCCGCTCAGGCCAGTTCTTCGTACGTCTCGACCAGCCGCCGGCCGACCCGGTCGAGGCTGTGCTCGCTGGCCGTCTCCTTGGCGTTCTCGCCGAGTCGCTCCCGCAGGTCAGGGTTCTCGGCGAGTCGCTCCAGCGCCTCGCGGAACTCGGCCTCGTCCGCACAAATGAGACAGTCGTGGCCGTCCTCGTAGTACTCCCGGAACACCGGGATGTCCGAGAGGACGACCGCCTTCCCGCAGGCCATCGCCTCCAGCACGGCGATGCCCTGGTTCTCGGCCTTCGTCGGGAACAGGTACACGTCGCCGGCCCCGAACGCGCCGCGGATGTCCTCGATCCATCCGGTGAAGGTCACGTTCTCGGGCGGGTCGTTCACCCACCGCGAGACGGTCTTGGACGCCTGTGGTCCGGCGTCGTAGGGGCCGAACCACGCGAAGTCATACTCAGTTCGCTGGGCGAGTTCACAGAACGTCGTCAGCCCCTTGCGCTCGAAGACGTTGCCGACGGCAAAGACGACCATCCCGTCGAGGTCGTAGCGGTGCCGGTAATCCTGGCGTAGGTCCTCGTAGCCCGCCAGCGCGTCGATGTCGACGCCGTTTGTCATCGGCCGTATCGGCGCGTCGACGGGATAGGATTCGAGGATATTCTTCGTGTATTTGGAGGGACAGAGCACGAGGTCGGCCTGGGAGTAGAACCATCGGAGGTAGCGGCCCAGCGCCGGCGCGATCAGGTTCGACCCCCGGAAGCTGTCCCGGAAGTCCTCGCGGGTGACGTGAGCGTGCAGGACGAGTGGAATGTCCGCCTGCGCCGCGTGCTGTGCCACGGCGACGGAGCCGGGTCCGATCATGTTGCAGTGGGCGACGTCGAACTCGCGGAACACCGGGTCGTTGAAGACGAAGCTGCCACCCATTGCCCACGCCGGATGGCCCTCCCGCCAGGGCGTCGTCTCCACCTCGATGTCGGTCTCGGATAGCGCCGCCCGCTGGTGGTCCACGGCGGTGCCGATGCCCGACCGGTCGAGGCGGTCGGCCAGTTCGAGATAGTTCAGGACGCGCACGTCTCGGGGAAACTCTGTCGGGGCCGAAAATCCTATCGACTTCACCCAAAAGAAACTGACCTGATACAGAGCGGCTCTCGACCCTTTTCGGCTGGTCGAACAACCACAGGGTGGGACTGAAAGGGGCGAGACGCTGGGCGTTCGAGACGATGTAGGCACTGGAGCGAACAGAGTGAGCGAAGCGCGCAGCGAGTGTGCGGCGCTCCGCGCCGCGACTACTCGAACGGCGAGCGAAGCGAGCCGTGAGAGTCGCAGTAGCCCAGCGTCTCGGGGCTTTCTGGCTGTTCACGAAGAACCCAAACCATGACAGCGCAGTTGCTAGCTCGTTCGGAAGGCATTTTCCCGCCGCCGACCCAGTACCGCCAATGACGGACGAGGCGACCATCGCCCGCGAGCGGATCGAGCGCCTCCAGTCGCTCGCTCGCGAGGCCGTCCAGGCCGGCAGCGAAGAACGAGCCCGGTCGTACGTCCGCCGCGCTCGGCGCATCGCCGAACGCCACCGACTGCGCCTGCCGCGGTCGTTCGAACGGTCGACGTGCGACGCCTGCGATACGTACCTGCTGCACGGACACAACGCCCGGTCCCGGACCCAGTCCGGGCACGTCGTCATCACGTGCGACTGTGGGGCACAGTCCCGCTATCCGTACGACTGAGGATTCTTTACGACTACTGGTTTTAAGGGGCTGTCCTCGCTAAACGGTGTACATGAGTGACTCTTCTCGACAGTCGCGGATACACGACCTCGACGCGACGCTCCGCGTCGGCAAACACGGCATCGAATCAGTAGCGGACGAACTCGACGACCAACTGGAAAACGCGGACCTCGTGAAGGTCAAGTTCCTCCGGTCGTCCCGGGGCGGCACGACAGCCGAGGAACTCGCTGACGACCTGGCCGAGATGGTCAACGCCGAGGTGATTCAGGTGCGGGGCCACACCGCGGTGTTCGAGAAATGATGCAGGTCCAACCCCTCGCCGACCTGCTCGAAGGCCTCGGCGTGCCAGCCGCCGGCTCCATCGCCTCCGCAGTCGTTTTCGTCGTCGCCTTCGTCCTCGTCTACATCATAGGGAAGGCGATTGTGCTGCCGATCGTCGACCGCTCGCTCAAGTCACGCGACCTCGATACCCACGCTCGGCGACCGCTGAAGAAGGTCGTCAGCATCGGTGTCGTGTTCGTTGCCATCTCCGTCGCCTTCGGGATGGCCGAGTACGGGAACTTTTTGCAGTCGCTGGCGACCATCGCCGCGGCGGCGACGCTGGCCATCGGCTTCGCGATGCAGGACGTCATCAAGAACTTCGTCGCCGGTGTGTTCATTTACACCGACAAGCCGTTTCGGATCGGCGACTGGATCGAGTGGGACGGCAACTCCGGCGTCGTCGAGGACATTAGCCTGCGTGTCTCTCGCGTCCGGACCTTCGACAACGAGCTGCTGACCGTGCCGAACTCGAATCTGACCGACGGCGTCATCAAGAACCCCGTCGCTAAGGAGCAACTCCGACTGAAGTTCATGTTCGGCATCGGCTACGACGACGACATCGACAAGGCGACCGAAATAATTCTTGAGGAAGCGCGGAACCACCCAGAGATTATGGACGACCCCGAACCGTCCGTGCGGCTGGTCGAACTCGGTGACTCCTCGGTCGGGCTCCAGTCACGTATCTGGATAAAGGACCCGAACCGGGCCGACTTCGTCAAGACGCGCGCCGAATACGTCAAGACCGTCAAGGAACGGTTCGACGCGGAAGACATCAACATCCCGTACCCGAACCGCACTATCGGCGGCGGGCTGGAGATGACCGGCCTTGACGGCGTCGTGGAGCCGGCCGACGACTGAACCACCCAGTCGACGCATTTTCACTGTAAGTGGTTGCGAACGGGGCTGTTGTGCCGTATCTCGACTCCCGTTCCGTGGTCGTGATCTTCGTCACCTCGGGACAGTATGAACGATGAGTGGGCGCATCTCCGATACAAATTCACCGGTTACTACATCAGATGTCCGCCCCCGTTCGCGTAGAATCGCGTTGCGGGCCACTATCTGACCCTCCCCTTGTCGCAGAGAGACGGGCGCTGAGGGGTTTTCACCCGATTGCGAGACTCACTGTGTTCGTCTCGCGTGGTTCAAATCCTTCAGCCGACGCTATTTATTCGTCACGTCTGTTCCTCGCAAAATCACTGGCGCTGAGAGCGCTCGCTCGACTGGTGAACGAAGTCCATTGTTGGGCCTGAGGCGGCCAAAATCAGTGGTCCTAAGATTCACCGAAAAACACAGTATTCTGTGAACACATAGCTTGCTGTATGCCCAGTATCACTGTCAACGTGGACGACGACCTCAAGGAACGCATGGAAAGACACCCCGAGATCAACTGGAGCGAGGTCACACGACAGGCCATCGAAGAGAAAATCGAGGCGCTCGAAGTGATGGACGAACTCACCAGTGAGAGCGAACTCACCGAGACCGACGTACAGGAGATCGCCGACAAGATAAATGAGCGTGGACGGAAGCGCGTCGACGAAGAATCGGCGTAGACACGACGAATGAAACTGGTCATCGACGCCAACGTCGTCATCTCTGCCCTCATCGCTGATTCGAAAACGCGAGAACTCATCGTCACACTCGAACCGGACCTCTTGACACCGGCATTCGTCCACGACGAGATCGATAACTACAAAGAACTGATCGCGGAGAAGTCCGGGATGGAACCGGACCGCGTGGCACAGTTCGTCGATCTCCTGTTCCAGTACATCGAAGTCGTTCCTGCCGGAGACTTTCACCCAGCTATCAAGCACGCAGACGAAGCAATCGGTGACACCGACCCCGACGACGTTCTCTATCTGGCGTGCGCGATTGCCAACGATGCAGCTATCTGGAGCGATGATGCCGACTTTGATGACCAGGGTCTGGTCGAGACATACTTGACGACCGACGTGATTAACTCGTTTGAAACCCGCTAAACGCGTTAGTGAGTCTTTCAGCGAGGCGCGGTGGAGATGGAGAAAATCAGGTCAACCGTTCCAGTAATCGCAAAAATAAGTCCAACAGCCTCCGGAGGTAATATACAGCCTTACGAATAATAAGATGTGGAAACAACCTGGTTATTCGGCACTGTCTAGTTGAGCGAGTTTGAGAAGCGAGGAGGTCGTAGCGAGAAGTGTTCATGCCACTCGCAGACCTCCTCAGAGAAACGTTAGATAAGGAC